>ERZ808252.2499-NODE-2499-length-10963-cov-12.267418_pt1 | contig 10963 bp, 10 predicted proteins | sample MGYA00521242_ERZ808252 | MGnify/ENA primary metagenome ERZ808252 (study PRJEB31516, sample SAMN03275581) | gut metagenome | biome: mammalia-associated habitat; material: feces | host: Papio cynocephalus | place: Kenya | collected 2012-08-07 ...
CTTGAATTGACTGCTTTAAAATAGAATCCAGCTGTTCACGAAGATATTTTTCTCCATTATATGTGGTAAGTGCGACTGAAACTTTCATTTTGAAAACTCCTCAATCAGAGATTCTATCCGTTGCTTTTCTATATATGGAAAATGTCTTGTTGTTATATATGAAATTAATGCAATTTTTATTTTTTCTCGTAAAGTGTTATCAATTTCTGAAATTTTTCGTCTATCCAAAAAAGAATCGATGCCATTTTTTAATACAATAAATGGATGAATTGTTATATATGTCCGAGTTATCTCTAAGTTCATTGCTTGTAATGCTGTATCACAAGCAATCTTAAATTTTTCAACAAATTCATTATTTTGAGTTGTTTCCATTATTTTGAACTGAATTTTTGCTAAAGTTGTAAGGGTATTAGGATGCAACTCAATAGCCACCGCTTGTTTTGCATGAAGCAAAGCTTTTCCAATATCTTTATTATATGCAGCAAGAGCTCTTTGTTCCCAATATCTGGAATTCCATCCCCATTTTTCTTGAACTTCTTCCAATACTTTTTCAGGATTATCCTTAAAAAGTTTTTCCAACATATTATCAATATCAAACAATCTACCTGCCAATCTTGCTTCAGCTGTACGCTGTTTTAAGGTAATACGATTTACATAATATGACAGTGAATTTAATAACTCTTTATAGACTCGTTGCAAAGTAGCAATATCATTATTTAGCAAATACTGGAATGTACAATCTGCAAGAACTTTATTTTCAGGTATAATATAATTTTTCTCTTCTTCATCATTAAAATTATTAAATATCAGTTTTAAAGGATAATTCTTCTTGAAATAGTTCCACAAATTATAATTACGCGGCAGCATACTCTCTAAAACTTCATAGTGTATACCAACTCTGTAAGAATGGTATGCAAGAACAACTGCAACATAAATTTCTTTATCATAATCAGTTAATTCGTTATATAATTGAGGAATACTATCTTCTATCGGTTTAAAATTATTTACAAGAAGACAAGCATATTCCCCTATAGTTTGTTTAGAATATTTTTTTACAAATTTATCAGGATTCGATATAGCATCTTTTTGAGTATTAATTCCTTTCAAGCGATACTTATTAAACAAGTCTTTTATTTCTGATAAATTCAATTTATCACTATTTAGTTCTATATATTCAGAACTTAAAACATTTTCTATGTGCGCTTTTCTATAATTTCTTTCTGCACCTATAAGAATTACATTTTTAAGTTTTTTAAATAATGCTTCAACTTGTTCTATATAATCAGAAAGGTTATCTATAAAAACAATGACTTTCTTGTCTAAAGAATTCAAACATTCTATAGTATTACTTACATTAAAACCATTTACTGATTTTAATCTAAAAACTGGATATTTCTCTAATGACAACTGATAAATAGCACTTAGAACAGAAGTAGTTTTTCCACTATAAAATTTTCCAGTTAATAAAACAGATGATTTTCCATAATACTGAAGTTCTTTTTTTATTTTTTTATAAATTGATGTAGTCACCTCACGGTGTATATCAGCATGATTTTCTATATCATCTATTGTAGGTTCTGCACCTAAATCAAATTTTGAAGAATCAACATATTTTAAACTATCAGACTTTTTTATCTCAGTAAAATCTTTGTAAAATGCTACAACATTGTCTTTCGTTAAATTTTTTATTCCTAATAAACTTTTATTTTTTTCAATACTTAATGTAAAAACATCAGGAGGTTCAGGAAGAGATTGTTTTATAATAGCTAGAAATTCTCCAAATGTCATTTCTATTAGTTGAAGACCATGTTTTTCACATAATTTCTGAGTTAATTTATTTGGATTAGGTTCTATCAAAATCGAAGGACAAAAACCATCTCTGATTATATTACTTCTTTGATTTACATAAAAAATAAAATCTGGCTCATTAAACGAAATTCCAGACACTATATAAGGAGTCGAAGCGAAACTATTTGCAAAGACTCTATACCAAGAATTTTGTTCTCTTATATTATTTATATACTCATTTAAATCAAAAACATATCCTTTTTCAGGCTCTTTTGAAAATCCATGCAAATGCACTATCTGAACATGACCAAGGTTCTCATTTTGTTCATACACATCTTTATAATTTTTTGAAAAAATTTTCTGCTTACAAGATTGGCATTTTCTATAACTATTTTCTATGCAATCATCAACATTTAAGGTATAAATGTTTTTCCAAATAAAATCACAAAAATTATCATACGTTTTTCCAGGAATGGTATCAGAAAAAACTTTAGTTATATAATTATCTTTATCTTCATCAGAAAGCAATTGTGTTGCTTGGGTAAGAGGTGTAGATTCAGGCAAATTATTTATTGAACAAAGTTGTCTTCTAAATTTATCGCCGTCAGGCAATGGATTTCCTTTTGAATCGAAACTGTCGCGCGATACACCAGCACCAAGAAACAAAGAATACCGCCCTTGTCTTATTCCCTCAATTATCAATTCTATATTATCTATATTTTTCATATGTTTTTACCTAATCTTTAATTTTATTTATCTTCTCAGCAAATCTCTCAAAACCATTCCAAACAACTTCTCTTGCCTGACTTGCAGAAGTTTTTTCCAGTTTCCCAGAGACAAGCAGTACAACTTTATCCAATGTCTTTTTAAAATCGCTTGTCTCTCTATCAAAAACATCCTGAATTTCAACCATTCTGTCTGTCATATCCAAGACTTCCAAGAGACCTTTCATCTTATGCTCGTAGCTTAAAGAAACAAACGGAATTTCGTTGTTTATTGCAAACACAACAGAATGATACCTCGCTCCAATCACGAGAAAAGACTTTTTTATTATTTCCTGCTGAATATCTGAACTTTGATTTTCATCAATTACGATAATATTTTTATTTCCAGACAACTCTTTCAACTTCAAAAAATATTCATAGTCGTTTATAACTGACTTATAAGTCTGCGGAAGCATTGCAATCTTTTTATCAGCAAACTTTGTTTCAAGAAGTTTTATAATCCTTAAATAGAATTCATCTATTTTTTTCTGAGAAATTTTCTTGTACCGAGGATGCCATGTAAGAGAATTCGGAACAAACACAACATACTCAGCGCCATCAATATCTTTCAATATGCTTTCAGGAATTTTTGACGCAGGAATCTCAAGAAATGCCGAATCGACAACCTCATCCGCACTCACTCCAAACTGACTTGCAATATCTACAGAAACTTTGTCTCTTAGGCTGATATAAGAAAAATATTTTAACAGCCGGCTGCTGCATTTTTTAAAGAGTTTTTTCTTAAAGCATTCTTCAGAAAAAGGACCAATCGACCTTCCCCAGTAAAGAACAGGCTTTTTCAGTCTTCTTGCAACATCCAGCTGCCAGATATGATTCCAGTTGGCAAAGCCGCCCATGCACATTCCGCCGGGTGCGCACACAACTCTGTCATAACCTTTCAAAAGATTGTGAAACTTTCTTAAAGACGGATGCAGATAAGAGAACTCAAAATTATCAGATAGAAATCCAATCTGCTCAAATCTTAAAAAACCGCGGACTCTTGGTATATTTATGTACGAAACATTCTCAACCTCAACTCTTATAGAATCTATAAGCTCCTGTTCCTCGCATAGAAAAATAACATATATCTGATATTCAGGAAAAGCCTTGCTCATTGCCCTTATAAAAGCCTTATGTGCCGCTTCATCGCCTCTGTTAGCAAGAGGCTGGTTTATCACTGCTATTTTCATTTTATTAATATTCCTTGTCCTCAAAACTATTGCATTAACAAAGCTTCTGGCTTATCCAATAATGTTATCTTAATTTCTTCATTATCAGGATTCTTATCTACTAGAAACTTTTTCAAATCATTTTTAAGTTGATTTTTATAATAGTCCTCAGTCATTTGGACAGAACCAAAAATAGACATTTGAGAAGAAGCTTTTCCAGGCTTAAAAAAATCCTGAATATATTCATAACTTAGAACAAGCTGCCATTCATACAGCACAATGCCTCTATGAATATGATAATTGCACCATTCAAAAATCTTTTTAATAAGAGCTTTATTTAGATTAGGTACCACAATGTTTTCATTTTCAAACAGAAAATCTACAAAATCACCATTCGTTATTTTAGCGAGTGTTCCATCTAGTCTACTAATATTAATAATTCCAAGAGCATTTCTAACCCTAAGTTCAAGACTATCTCTAAGCAAAAATGCAAGACTTACAAAAAAAGCAAAATTTGAAGTATCAACAATACCATTAAACAAAAGAGCCGCAAACCAGTTTGAGTCAAATCCTTTGACAGCTCTACAAAAAGAAATTTTCTTTTTAGGAGTGCCACCTTTATATTCTTCCAACCACATCAAAAACTCTTCTGCATCAATAATGAGTTTTCTCAAATGCATGGTATTTGCAGAAATAAATGGACTCTTAAATAAATCATTTTCTGGAATGTCTTTAATAGCATTATTGATTTTCTTTACAAGCAAATCAAAAGCCTTTAACATCGAAATGCAATGCATCTTCAACCAATTGTCTTTATTCTTCTCTGTGATAGAATCAAGAATCTGCTGCAACAAATGCTCTATTGTCAATTTCTTTGATTTTTGCTCAGCTTTCTTGTAGTAAACAACTATTCTTTCCAATAATTCTTTACGAGTTTTTTCTACATGATAGGTAAAAAGACGAGAAAAATCACTTTCATTAATAGAATGTTCATAATCTTGTAAGAAAGAAATTGTTTCTTGCTGTACAATATGCCTAATATAATCAGCATTATAGTTTTGAGTTTTTTTTATATTAATTGTATTAAAGTCAATTTCTACTGCCATATTCGTTATTTTCCTAAAAGACCTTGAATCAATGTTTTTGCTTTACGACCATAAATTATTCTAACTATACTGTATGTAAAAAAAAGAACCGGATTTCTTCCAATATTGTACTTTATTACATCCTTAAATCCGTTAATCTGACCATTATCCTTAAATAATTTTATAGACAGAATTTTTTTTGAAAATTTAATCTTATTTTTTCTGTAATAACATTCACTTAAATAATCTAATCGACCTTCCATAATAAAATTTATTATATGAAGTTCTTTATGCTTATTAAGATATTTTAATGTATCTTTTATTCCATCTTTGAAATATATATTCGTTTTAAAATCTGGTACGACTTGCTTGATTTTCGAGTTGTCAAATAGCATATTTGTACCTTTATCACCATAAAGTACTCCTTTAAATTCCGGCAGAACTTTACAAATTTCATCACTTTTCATATCAATTATTTCTGCAGTTTTTCCATTAACTGCAATAATTGTATCTAAAACGGTTCTCCATGTAAGACGTTCATCAGATGTAACATGAAACGCCTCTTGATAAGCCTTCTCATTTCCAAAAGTTCCCACTACTCCTACAGCAAAATCTTTTGTATTGGTTATAGTACATTTTGCTTTTCCACTATCCCATAAAATAATAGGTTTACCAATATTAATTCTATTCACAAATGCCCAATAATAACCATCTGAAACAATGGCATATGGAATTCGTGTTTCATTATATGTCACATACGGACGAATAACAGTCCAAGAATTTACAAATGACTTATAATTTTCTGCAAGCCAGTTTTCACAAAGCGACTTTTGATAAGCATAATCCCAATTTGAATTACCTATTGAAGTTTTTTCAGTTATTACCTCTTCCTCATTTGACTTCTGGTATGCAGTAGCAGATGAAATAAACACATATTGAGAACATACACCTTTAATGATTTCCAAAGTTTTTTTCATCTGCTCTGGATTAAAAGTTAAAAAATCTATTACTACATCATAAGAAGCATTACCTATCTTAGAACGAAGTTCTCGAATAGAATCCTCTCGTATATCACCTTTTATTAAAATAGCCTGTTCATTAAAAGCATAGGCACGAGTTCCTCTGTTTAGCATATAAACAGTATTTCCTCTTCTAAGTGCTTCTGAACACACATCTGTACTTAATATTCCAGTACCACCGATTAGCAATATATTCATTTTATATCTCCTCTGAATTAAAGTATTGGCAAATGACCTTCTGTTGCATTTTCTCTGAAATGTATAGTGGCTGGATTACCAATTACTACGGAATGGTCAGGAACATCAAAATTTACAAATGTATTTGGAGCAATCAAAACATCATTTCCAATATGAACATTTCCAACAATTGTTGAATTTCCTCTTATACAAACCTTATTTCCAAAAGTAGGAGAACCTCTCCTTTTTCCTCGTATATCTCTTCCAACATTTACATTATGTGTTAGAAAAACTTCATCTCCAAAAACTGCATTTGTATTTAGAATTATTCTCCCCCAATGCCCTATTATTAACCCTTTTCCAATTGTATAATTTTTAGCAAAATCTATTCCTGTTTTATTAGTTAATTTATTTAGTTTATACTCATAAAATAAACGCCATATATTTTCCTTATTGCTTTGGCATTTTCTATATAAAACTACAGACTTCCATTCAAAAGAGTTTTTAAAAGATCTTGGAAGTTTCTTTCCAAATCCACGAAATTTTGCATTATATCTTTTATCAAAATCAATATATTCTTTATACAATGTCCATGTTGGGAAATAAAATTTTATATTTAATAGTTTTCTAAAATTCATATAATTCATCCTTGAATAATTCGTTTTATTTTTCGTATTACTCTGATTACAATATTTGTTTTTTCTGGTCTACAATATTTCTTGAATGATTTCTTTACTCCTTTTTTATAATAATCATTCCAAAACTGACTTCTTAAAACTCCGCTAGAACGGCTTTTGCAATAACCACTGTTATAAAATTGAATATCTTTTAATTCAGCTTCCTTGAATATCAATTCTTTAGAAATTGAATAAAACAAATCTAAACCAGATTGACTATGGCATACAACGCTAGAAAGTCCTCTATTGTCATCTAATTCTGGAGCAATATGTTCAGCACCCCAACAATCAGAAATTGTAATATCACTTATTCTATTATTGTCACTCTTAAAAACACATTCGCTACAACATGGTCTAACATACAATCCTTTAAAATATCCAGCAAAAAACAATGTTTTTGCACCAATTTTCACAAAATCAACTCTTGATTTATTTGTAATTCGCAAAGAAAATTTATGCCACCCATTTGTTTTATCTTTGAAATTTATTTTTTTTATATCTTGTACATTAAAAAAGGCATGCAAATAATCACTCCAAATTTTTGGGGAAGGAACTCCAAGACATATAAAATCTATACAAATTAAATTAGAATATTCTTTTCCTAAAAAAGCTTTCAATCCTGCAACCTGGCAAGTTGTTCCGCAAAATAATACTTTTTTTTCAAGTTTCAAGTTGTTTCTTATTATATTAAAAATATTATCTAATCTGCTCTGCATATACTTAGAGCCAACTATATTTGGCAACTCTGATTCAGAAGAAATTAGAATATGATGAGCTAAAAAATTTTCATCTAATGCACATCCAAATACTATTCCATCAGCTTGCAAGATTTTTTTGGCAAGTAAAATAAACACTCCTCCTGATGAACTTATGGCTCTATCTTGAGAATTTATATTTTTTGCTGTAAAAGTTTTCTTTAAGTCGTTGCTTAGCTCCTTATGATTTTGTACCGGACACACATATTCACATTTATGACACTCAACACAAATTTGTTTATCAACAAAAGGATAAAGAAATCCTTCTTCATCAGATTCCATTTTTATAGCACTTACAGAGCATGTTGCATAACATGCTGTACATCCTGAACATTTTTTTTTATCTATAATTGTTATCATGATTACTTGCCATTAATTTATTTTTTATTATTCTTATCACTTGCTTTCTATGCTCTCTGTTAAACCCAATAAAAAACATTGTTGCACAACTAACAGGCACAGAAAAAACAATTTGCCCTAAAATAAAAATGTTCCCCACAGGAAGTAAATACCTTATTCCAATAACAATACCAAGAGAAGCCATCATCATCATAAATAAAGGTAAAATAGTTTTTATAAAGAACTGTCCAATAGGAATGCCAACTAAACTTTTTACTAAAATAAGCCTTGCTACCATCATAAAGACTGTCGCCGTAATTGAAACTGCAAATGCAGACCACGCTGCGAATTCCATTCTAAACAAGACAAGGCTAACCGGAAAAATCAAAAGCTGCATAATTCCAAGCGTAAGCTCGTAAGTCCGCATTTTTCCAGGAGCGCGCGCAGCTGTCTGCAATGGAAAACCCAAAGAATTTATCAGAACGTCAACCAAAGAAAGCCTAGTAAAAAGGACTGTCCATTTTGGAACTTCCTTAAGCCATAGGTCAAGTACAAAATCAAGATGAAGCAAAAGCGGAAGTGTAAAAAACCACATCAGAAAAAATGTCATCTTGCTTCCATTATTTACAAGCCGGAACATTTCTTCTTTATTTCCAATAGAATATTCCTTTATAATTGGCGGATAAAGGCTTGTGTTGAAATTTGATGAGAACACACTGACCGCATTTGTAACCTGCTGTGCAATACTTCTTGCCGCAACAACAACAGGATTGAAAAACTGATTTATAAGAACCGTTACTGCTTGATTTCTAATTATACCTGTAAACTGTCCAAAAAGGGTCCAGCTGGTAAAACTGAACATCTCGGAATACAGTTTTCTATCCCACCTCAATTTGAACTTACATTCCTTATAGTGCCTCTTACAGTAGAAACGATAAAGTCCAGTGTTTATCATTGCCACAAACAAAAGAAGTATTCCGTAAAGAATCAATTTGTCAGTAGAAACAACTTTCAACACAAACACAACTGCAAGCTTCAGCACTACTTCGACAATGCTCACATACGCATAGACATTCATATTCTCGTGAGCGATTATCGTACTCATGTACGGCGTAGTCATAATAGTGAACAGGAATGAAATGACCGCACACTGATAAATCCATTTAGCAGCAGTCATACGTTCTAATGGAATCACAAGTTTTGTGCATACGAACCACAGCCCCAAAGTTTCCGCAAAAATGACGATTATAACTGAAAGAAAAGCGTAAATTGTTAAAGTGACGGAAAATATATGTGCAAGCCCAGCTTCATTTCCTTTTCCCATTTCAAACGAGAAGAAACGCTGGCTTGCAGTCGCCATCGCACCGCTCAAAAAACTGAACATCGTCACAACACCGGCAACAACATTGTAGATTCCGTAATCTTCCGCACCAAGAGTGTTCAAAACAACACGTACCGTGTACAGCGACACAATCATTATGAGAATCTGCCGAAAATATAAAGCGAGTGTGTTTTTAGCTATACGCGTTGTGTTATTCATAACAATCCTTGCGAGTTTGCCTGCAAACTCGGGAAGCAAGCGTAAGCTTGCGGCTGTTTTTTGCGATGCGGGAAGAGTTGGACATTCTTACAAAGAACCTCCAAGACTTTGAAAAGTCGTTTCAAGAACCTCTTCTTCCAGTCCAATTTCTTCTTCCCTCACCATTTCCCTTCCACAGTCATAAACCACCTGACCGCGACCATCCGCACAGAAAGATTTAATTACACTTTTATGAATTTCATTCTCGCACAGCCATACAGACTTATCTTCATCCGAAACTGGCGATAAAGTGCATATATATAGAAGAATTTGTTCAGTTTTGTCCGACTTGAGCCGCTCAAGCACAAAAGAAAGCATCGCCTCGTCAACACCATTCGGGAAAATCGTTATTTCTTTTTCCGCCCAAGAACCGCCGGCTTCACTTGTGAGAAAACCGTGCATTTCGTTTATTTTTTTCTGCGTAAATCCGTCTGGCGCGGAGCCGCAGAGAATGGCGTGCCGGATCAAAATATAAACACCTCTAAAAATTGCAATCTTTAAGATTGTATAAGTATACAACTTTATCTCATAGATTGCAAGTTTTCAAAACCAACATCTTAAAGTATGTACAATGAGTACAGAAAAAGAAACTGCAAGCAAATATAGCAAGGAATTTTCAGACAGACTGCGCTATTTGCGGAACGAAAACAAAATTTCCGCGCGGGAAATGAGCATTGCGCTGGGGCAAAATGTAAACTATATAAACTTAATTGAAAACGGAAAACGGCTTCCGTCTCTTCAAGGATTTTTTGCAATATGCGAATACTTGGAAATTTCCCCTGCTGACTTTTTTGATTCTGAAAATTTTTTTTCAGAATACTTTGAAAAAACAAAAAATATAGAAAATGAGAAAAAAGAACTAATCTCTTTCTTTGAAACTTTATCAGTTGAACAAGTTTCTTCTATTCTAAATTTAATAAACGCTTTCAAAAATTAAAATATTTTAGTCCGCATCACGGACATTCACACATCCGCATCACGGACATTCACACATCCGCATAGCGGACACGCACATATCCGTGCCACGGACGTAACCATATCCGCCATGCGAACTTGTACATATCCGCGACACGGATTTTTTTTATATAAGGAACTAAAATCCACTTTATACTTTATATTGATAACATATTTATAATTTTATATTATTATAAGGATGATTGACAGTAAATTAATAGAAAAAGCTAAACAAGCTGTAGAGACTGCCTCAAATAATAAAGATTTAAATTTTTTCTGTTCCTCCCGTGATATTTTACAGGCAAGAATTGATACTTTTATTTCAAATACAAAAGAGTACCTTGCTTCCGCTGTAATTGGAGAAATCGGAAACAACACCTTTGATCACAATTGGGAATATAAAGAAAATCATCAACGTGGAGCATATTTCAACCCTAATTTTGACGATAAATTCATTGTCCTTGCTGATTTTGGAAGAGGACTTTTTTCTTCATTAAAAAAAGTTGCCAGCATTTCTACAGATTTAGATGCAATTACAGTTGGGTTCACAAAAGAAATTTCTGGTCGCGCTCCAGAGCAAAGAGGCAATGGCTTAAAATTTGTATTAGGTCAAAATTCGAGTTTCTGCTGAACAAAAGCATTTGGAAGAAACCATTG
>ERZ808252.2503-NODE-2503-length-10955-cov-3.392202_pt1 | contig 10955 bp, 12 predicted proteins | sample MGYA00521242_ERZ808252 | MGnify/ENA primary metagenome ERZ808252 (study PRJEB31516, sample SAMN03275581) | gut metagenome | biome: mammalia-associated habitat; material: feces | host: Papio cynocephalus | place: Kenya | collected 2012-08-07 ...
ACGCCGTCGAGTGTGCGCCCGGCGTTGTCGCCGTCGACGACTTCGAAGTTTCGCGTCAGTGCGGTGACGATTGCGCCGTAGTCTGTTCCGTCAACTTTAACCATTGCCGCGTCCTCCGTTCGTGAATGTGATTTTGGTGTTCGCGCCGGAGCGCCTCTTTTCGGAGTCTATGGCGTCTCCGAAGGCGCGTCCGACGACTTGCTTGTCGAGGATAAGCTCTATCTTGCCCCCGCGTCCTGAGCCGCGCTGTGCGGCTGTCATCGCGCGGTAGACGGCGTTCTCGATGCCTTCAATGATCTGCGCGTTGTTCGCGACAGCCGTCCGTCCGTTGGAGAACCGCCCGACGAGCTCTCCGGAGTTGGCGTAGAACATTCCGTCCTCGGGGAATCCGCCGGTGGCGAAGGCGGGAATCATTTTCGGCGTCTTGCCGATGATGGATTTCGCGGCGCTGCTTCCGCCAAACGACACCGATGAGAGCGTCTGGTTCAGCTGATTCACGAAGGTTCTCGCGGACGCGAGCAGCCCGTTCGCGAAGGATGAGAAGTCGACGCGAATTGACGTCCAGACGTTCCCGAAAGCGTCCGTGATGTTCGGCAGCCCGAGCGTGACGCCCTCGGCGAATCCGAGGTCGACATACTGACCATATTCCTTGAACACGGTCGACGGGGAGTGGATACCGAGAACATCGGTGAACTGAACCATAGCGTTGCGCGCCGCGCCGGTCATGCCCTTCGTGACATAATCGGCGTTGTAGTCCACTCCGGCGACGAAGCCTTTCGCGACGTTTTCACCGGCTGACTTGCCTTTGTCGGCGAGATCGGTTCCCATCTGCGTTGTTTTGTCGTAAAGCGGTTTGTAAATGTCCGTTTCCGCGATTTCAGAAACTTCGCTTCCGATCTTTTTGAGCGACTGAGACCAGTCACCGACAGCAGAATTCACGCCTTGCGACAGTTTAGAAAGTGAATCGAGTGAGCTCTGCTGCATCCGCTGAAATTCGGTTACTACCTCGGTAGACTGTTTCTTGTATGCGTCGGTTGTCGCAGTACTCGGCTTGACGGTTTCTTCGACTTCCTTTTTGTTCTTTTCGATCTGCTTCTTCGCGGTGTTAAGTGCGTTATCCTTCGAATAGATTACGTCTCCCAATCCAGTAATATCCAATATACCGTTTTTGGTGTTTTCAAAGTCAAAAATCAGATCAAAAATGACCTTTAATGCCGCGCCAACCAGAATCGTGCCTCCAGCAGTAGCCGCCCCAGCACCAACACCCAGAAATTTGAAGATTCCTCCGGCAACCGCGCCTGCGCCGGATTTGGCGGCAGCCCCAGAAAAGAGCGCAAGCGATAGTCCGTCGAGCACTTTGCCGAGAAGGTCGTTATCTGGATTGCTGTCGCTAAGAAGTTGAACCGCAGAAAAATCAAGTGCCAGAGCGGTTATTCCGAGCGCCATAGACATTGTATACTTAAGCCGCCCCATGCCGCCAGCCCACATCAATCCGACACCGCCGAGTGCGGAACCAATGCCGAGTTTGACGACCGACGCGAAGTCGTTGTCCGGGTCGGTGTCTACTATGCCGGTGATTCCGTCAAACAGTAACGTTGCCGACGATATCCCGAGTGCCAATGCGACGGAATATTTCAGCCCCTTGCCGCTGAGCAGTGAGAGCGAAGCTCCGAGCAGACCGAGACTGAGAGCGTTTGTCACTGTTTTTAACAGTCCGTTCCCGGTGCTCGTGTCATTCTTTCCACCCGTCACATTGTCATAGAGCATATCTATCGCGCCGATTCCGAGAGCGATTCCGAGACCTTTCGCAAGGAGCCCGCCGCCGTTGCCCGTTGCCGCGATTGCCAGCGCCCCGATTCCGAGCGCCAGCCCCAGCCCGCTTCCGAGCAGCGTTTTCAGCGTGTCGCCGCCGGTGACTTTGCCCTGCGTGGATGTTCCGAAATTAAAGTCGACAGCCCCGACATCAAGCCCGAGGGACTTCGCGAGGTCTGCGATAGCGGCGGGAATCTTCCAGAGCCCGAGTGAATCCGCGACCGCCGCCGCGGCGTCCTTGATGCCCTTGAAGTCTTCACAGACACCAGCCGCCCAATCTTCGACGTCTTGCCCTTTCGTGATCCAGCTCTCAATCTGCTCCGCGATTTTGTCGGTCGCTTCACCGAGATTCTTCGAGAACATATCGTCCTCGAGCTTTGCAAGCCGGTTCAGCTCCTCTTCAAGCTTCGCGATATCCGCCGCGCTCGTCCCGCTTCCGGACGAGGAGCTGTTCTGCGAGCCGAGGATATTCAACTCGTCGAACGAGAGCTGATAGAGCTTTTTGACGCTCTTCGCGGCTTCATCGGCGGAATCCGCAATGTCTTCGTTCCCGTCGACAATGGAATCCGCGTAGTCGAATTTTGGCAGTTCGAACCCTGCGAGGGCTGCGAAAGCCGAGACAATGCGCTGCCCGACTTTGACGAGCGCGATCATGTACGGGAGGACTTTCTGCACCATCGGCAGGAACAGCTCACCGATTGCGCGTCCGAGAAGCGTCAGCTGCGCTTTGAGGATTCTGAACTGGTTCGCGGGCTGCTCGAGCGTTCTCGCCATGTCGCCCATAGCCGATTTCGACTGTCTCAGCAGCGAGATCGTGCGGAGCATTGCCTTTTCGGATTGGTTCATGGCGTCGACGTTTGCGGTGATGCCGAGTTCGGTCGCGAGGAGCTTGAGGTTTGCGACGGAGAGGTCCTTTCCTAATTGTCTGCCATTATACCCCCGCTTTCGCGGTACTTTAACACTGCTCAGGGCAGTGGGAGTAGACCATATCACATACCGTAGAACGGTATCATAGCACTTCGATTTAAGGGATTTTCACCCGCGCCGGAATTTCACCGTCGCCCTACTCCTGTTGCGGAATTTCGCCGCCGAGGGATGGTCGTTAGACTACCTTGTTTCCAAGATAGCACAGGATTTACTTGTCTGAATATTTGAAGTGGTAGCCACTCACAGCCCATCCATGTTTGAGCGACATTTGGATTTTGGGCTTCGTGTTGGCGCATGGTTCTTCGGGAAGGAATAATTTTGATGCTTCATATATCGATTTGTACTCGATACCAGTTTCGATACAAACGATAGGTTTTCGGGATTTTTTAATTAAGTCTTCGCGCTCATGAGGTTTGCCGTCGTGGCTCCATGTAAGTCCACCGCAAGTACAAGATTTGCCGTCGGCGGCTTTGTTAAGAGTTCCTTTCTTCAAACCGTTCGCGCGTTCTGCTTCTCGGACGGATGGATACCATCTGCCTTGCTCAATACAAAATACCGGTTTGCTTGTAGCCTCGGGATTCATGTACTTGCCTTTGAGCGACTTTGAAATCTTTTCATACATTGCTTTCTTGTCGCCGTATGTAGGGGTTCCGTACTGCCCGCGGTCATAGCAATTATAGCCTTTCGGGGCAAGCGTGTCAAGTGTCCGTATCCAGTAAGTTTCACGCTCGCAGAGTTTCGCGTTGAGTTCCTGTTTCGTGCCCGCTTCGATGCGTTCTATGACCGAGTATCCAGCGAGAACGTTGTCCCATCCATACTTCCGTATCGCTCGCGCGAACGGCGTTTCCTTATGAAGTTTGTATGCTTCAAATTTGTGCTTTGCTTGCCGTTTTCTCTCGAGCGCAAGAGTTTTTCCGACATAAAGCTTGTTTCCGATTTTGTACTGGTAAATTATTCCTTGCATATTCAGATTTAGTGGTTCCCTGTCAGCATATCTCCTATGCGCCATTTCCTGCGCATCCTATCGTGAGATACACACCCCGCATTTGCGGGTTCACTATGTTGTTCGAGACGCGGTTTCGCGTCAAGCCGCCAGATAATTAACGGGTTCAATTTCGCCAGCCAGAGCCGAACGCACTTTGTTCAGCGATTCGTCGACTTTGAGATTGTAGAGAGATGATATATCATAAGTCAACTGCGTCAGCGCCTTCGACATGGTATACGCTGTGCCGCTCGCCGTGCCGAACGACTTCGACATATCCATGAAGGTCGCTTGCATCTTCATGAATTCGGCGGGATCGATTCCATAGCTGTCGCCGACGAGGTCAGCGTATTCCTGCGCCTTGTCGGCATAGCTGCCCATCGAGACGTAGAAGAGGTTCAGGGCTTCGATATACTCGTTGGCGGATTCAAACGAATCGGTAACTTTCAGCCAGAGCTTTTTGATCGTCGCAATCGAGAAAAGCTGTTTTGCAAAGTTTGTCAGCCCCGACGAGCCTTTTTTACTGCCCTTTGATATGGTTTCAAAGAATTTCTGCCACGTCGGTTCGGCTTTCTTCACGCTCTTGGTTGACGCTTCATTATTTTTAATGAAGGTCTGAATTCTCTGCGGGAACGCCGAGAATCCGCGGGCGATTTTGTCCATCTCGGTCGCGAGCGGAGCCATCGCCGCTGTGAGCCGTTCAATCGTCGCCGTGAAGCGATCCATGTCGACGGTGTCGAGACTCTCGGAAAGCGCGGGAAGCTTCGCGAGCTGATTAATAAATGAGGTAAGCTGTGCGCGTCCGAGTTCGCCGAGCGGCTTCAGGGATTCGCCGAGGGCTTTTACTTTGTCGAGTGCTGCCGTGTCGAGCGAGCCGAGACTGTTTGCCGCGTCACCGATTTCTTTGAGCTGCCGACCGATGGAGGAGGAGATTTTCGCGTTTCTCAGGCTGTCCAGCGCCGTCGAGAAGTAGGTCAGGCTGCCTGCGGCGGCTCCGAGAGCGTCGAACTGCCGTATCGCGTCCCACATATTGAGCGAGGAGACACTTGTTTGCAGCTTTTTTAGGCTCGACGCGAGGCGCGAAAGGTCTTTCGACGCCGTGCCCGCGCTTTCCTCTATCGCGACTGATAAACTGTCTATTTGCACTTCGTTATCTGCCATTTATTTCACCTCCTCCGAACTTTTCTTTTAATTTTCTTTCTTTGTCGTGGTATTCCTGCATGAGGATCAATCTCCGTGCGTATTCTTCGGGGGGGATTGCGGTCGCTTTTTCCTCTTCGCTTCTCAGATCGTACGGACGATCCGGGAACTTTCCGTTCTTCGAGAAGCATGCGCCGATGGCGTCCCGGACGTAGATGCCGGTCATGTATGCGTGAAAGTTCATCCGATCGCGTTCTTCACGCTGGTTCTGCTCGTATATATCGAGAAAAGGCTTCATGCGGCGTGGATTGAGCCGCCAGAACGTGGTTAGGTCAAGCCCGATCCTGTAAGCCGCAGGAAGCCAGTTTTCGTATACCGTTTCGGCGGCGTTCGGTGTCAGGCGTTCTTTGCCTGTTTCTTCTCCGCCGTCTTCGCCTTCGCGATCATCGCTTTGAAAAAAGCGCTGTCGTCGCACGCCTTCATGAATGCCGTCGAGAGGTCGGAGAGGTCGCCGCCCCCTACGATGTGGGATTCGATTTCACGTCCAGCCGCTTCGGCGTCTATGCCCGCGCAGTACGCGAAGTAGGCTCTGAGCGCCGCGAGGGGCTTTGTGCCGAATGAGTAGATGTCGCCGCCGAGATCGTTGAGTTCGACCGTGGCGTTGAAGTCGATAGGTTTTGCCGTTATTTCCTTGCCGTTGATGATCATGGTTATCTCCTTTGTTTATCAGCCGCCGATAGTGGGCTTCGCCGCGAGACCGGTGACTTTGTTTACGGTGATGGTTCCGGACACCTGGAAAGCCGAGTTCGAGGTGACCTCGGGAAATCTGAGCATCGAGGGGGAACCGGAATAGTAGAAGCTCTTGTCGTAGTTCGGGATGACCTGGGTGAACCAGAGCGTCTTGCCCGCTGCCGCCGCGGTTGCCATAGCCTCTCTCATGTCCTCCCACGCGTCGATGAAATCAGAAGCCCAGTTGCCGGTGACGTCGACGCTGCCGGTGTCGGACAGACCCTGCTCGTAGCGCTTGAACGCGGTCTCGGAGACCGGGGTGATTTCGATGGTGTCGGGGGTCGAACCGATTTCGCCCCAGCTGACGACGTTGGGGATTTCAACCCAACCGGTGGTGGGCTGAGTGCCCGCAGTAGCCTCGGGAGCGTAATAGAATTTAATGCCGTTGGTGGTCATTTATCATACCTCCATTTCTGCTGATTGCAGTTTCGTGTATCTCGCGACCATCCGGTAGATGGACGCGTCGTTCTCGTTCGGGAAGGGGTTGCAGAATGTACGCTGGAAGTTGTAGCTTTGCATAGTCTCGTCGACCGTGGTCATCACTGCTTTGCATTCGCTCTTTTTCCCGCTTTTTTTGTTTGAAAACACGTCGACGGTATAGGAGAGCCGCGCGTTGGTTTCTCCGCCGATTATGCGGAAAGAGGCGGCTTCGGAGACGTTATCGGTTTCGCGGATGTACACATGGGGAAAGGAAGACGGTTTCGGGACGTATTCGGAGACGACCGTCGCTTTCGGGAACTTCTTCGCGACTGCCGTTCGCACAGCGTCGACGAATGTGTTTTCAAAATCGATCATCGTTTCTTCACCTCCTGTAATACCTCTTCAAAGGCCCTGTACAGCGGCGTCTGCGCCGCCGTGCCGTGCGTGACGACGAGGTTGCCGTCTTCGGCGTAGTAGCCCCACGCCTTCTGATTGCCCTGCCCCTTGCCATATCCGCCGATAACGAATCCGAGTTCCGCGCCTTTGGGGTGTGGCGACGCTCCGGCGGGGGGATTGTAATAGATTCCTGCCCCGAACTCGACGAACGTCACCTCAGCCCCTTCGGCGATGACTTTGTAGCCGTTGCCGGTCTTTTCTACCCGGCATTTAACGCCGGCTTCGCCTCTGACACCTCTCGCGAGGCTGTCGTACCACGCGGCGTCGAAGTTCCTTTGCGCTTTTTCGCATATCCGTTCGGCGATATCACGCGCGGCGTCGTCGAGCCGGTTCCGGTTGGCTGACATGAGGGATGCGACCTCATCGAGAGCCGACCTGACACTTCCGGGCGAGAGCCGGACGGTTATACGTTTTCGCATGGTGTTCTCCTCCGCTACGCGCCTACGTCGACTTGTTTCAGTGCGACGAGCGTACCGTTGATTGACTTTGACACCCGCCTGACGCGGTAGTTATACGGTGCGGTCGGTTCTGTGTCGAGCCAGACGACGGAGTTCTCGTCGAGGTCGGTCGTCTCGGTGCAGAGCACTTTGTCGTAGTCGACCATCGTTCCGAACCCGGCGGCGTATGAATCGCCTTTGGCGGCGGAGATATTGCCCCACGCCTTGACGGGTTCGGTATAGATGACTTCCTGCTCGCCCGTGTAGTTGCCGTCTTCGTCGGTGACGTCCTGAGTGCCCGCGAAGAGGGCGTACCAGTACGGAATCCGGTTCTTCGCGAGTGTCCTCATGAGATCACCCCGACGTACGGCATTACGTTCTTGTGGATGTATTCGAGGCAGGACGAATACCCGAACTGCCTCGAGATTCCGTTTTCGTTGTGAGCGGTTTCGCCTTCGCCGCCGATCTGCGAGAAGCCGATCATGACGGCGTTCAGCTGGACGCTTTCATATTCCTGCGGCACGTCGGTCACGTCGTCCGGTATGCTCCCGGTCGCTCCGTACCTCCACGAGAGGATTTCGTCCCGTGTGAAGTCGAGGAACGCCGAAAGCGTGTCGTCGTCCGTGTCGGGAAGCCGCATCATCCGTTTCAGCCGGATAAGCTTCTCGTCTGCGGTCATGGTTTAGCCGTTCGTGATGAGGCGTGCGATCGGGATTTCCTTCGGAGCGAACTTGAGAGCCCAGTTCGTGGACGCCTCGAGCTGCGCGTCGGTGGGGGAGTTCGTCCAGCCGGTGGTGGGCAGCTTGAAGGAGAAGCCGTTCGGGTGGATGCACTCGCGGATTCTCGTGACGAGAGTGTCCTGACCGTTGTTCTTCAGCGGCTCGCGGAGAACTTCGACCGGAACGTCCTGCCTTGCCCAGCAGTGGCGGAGAACGCCAGTGCCGAGGAGGTAGGTCGTGTACTTCTTGAGATCCTTGTTCGCCTCAGCACCGCCGACAGTGGTGACCGGAACGCCGTCGTCGATGATAACGGTGTAGCCGTTCACGGACGCGAGACCGATATTCCTCTGAATGCCGTTCGCGTCGGTCTGCTTCCAGTAATCGAGAACCTGGAGATTCTCGAGGGTGCGGGCGACGGACGAGTGCATGATAGCGAGCTTGTACGCGTCCTTGTTGTCGCCGAGGGTGTCGGTCGCGAGGTCGTTGAGGTCGGTCGCCTCGATCCTTCTCGCGGTCGCGGTAGCGGAGCCGACGTCGACGGTGTGGGCAGTCCACGCGGCGTTGCCGGTTATGCCGAAAATAGCGCCGAGGATGGCGATAATCTTCTTCTGGCGATACTTCGCCCAGAATCTCGCGGCGGACGAGATGATGTGCCCCATCGGATCAGCGCCGGAGAGCTCGCCGACGAAATCGCGTGCAGTCCATGCGACGTCGCGACCGTACGCGACGAAGTTCTGCTGGTCTGCCTGGGTCTCGGTCGCGGTGATGTCGGTCGCGCCGTCGTGGTTCACGGGAGTGCCGGTGAGGGTCTTATAGAAGGGGATAGTGCCGTAGTTGCCGGAGGACATGAGCCTCGAGGCGAGCACCGGGTCTTCAACCATTACGCCGGAATCAAGGAGCGCGGTCTTTTCGGAATCCGGCTCCGCAAGCCAGCGGGCAATGAAGAGATCGTCGTCAAAGGGGTAATTGAGGTAGGTCTTTGCCATTGTTTAATCATCCTTTCGAAAAATGGGGTTGTGCGGTCACGCTTTGAAGAGTGCCGCGTATTCGGTCGGATTATCGTTCTTGAACTGTACCTGTTCGGCGAAGGTGAGCTTGCCGAAAGCTTCCTTGGTCATGGTGGTGGTCGCGGGAGCCTGTGAGGGGGCTTTGCCGCCCGCTGCGAGTTCGCCCTTGACCTTGTTTGCCGTCGCTTCTCCGTAAGCTTTGAACGCCGCCGCGATCGCCGTGGCGACCGTGGTCGTCTTCTCCGCGTCGGTGGTGACGATGCCGTCGAGGAAGGTCTCGTAGGCTTCCTTGCTCATGCCGTTCCCCGCGAGAATGCTTGCCGCTTCCTGGCGGTTCGCCTTGACGGTGAGCTGTTCGATCTGCTGTCTCTGCGCTTCGAGGCGTTCGGTCAGAGTGCCTTCGTTGGTCTTCATGTCTTTCTTCGCTTTGGCGAGGTCGGACGCGGTCTTATCGAAGGTCTCCTTGTTCACGAAGTTCTTGGTGGAGAGCGCCGTCGCGATCTCTTCAGCCGTCATTCCTTCGCGGTAGTCTTCGCCGAGTAAATCTCTGAGTTCCATGTGATAATCCCTTTCTGCGTTTGGTGAGGCGGTTCTCTCCGCCGTAGATTTGCGTTTTTCGGACTTCTCTGTCCATTGTTTAATAAATTAAATCAGCGTCGCCCCGGGGAAAGAGGCTATAAAAAAGAGCGCCAGAACCGACAGGTTGTGTAAAAACCTGTAGATATCTGGCGCTCTCGGCGCTCTGTGTTGTGGTGCGGGGGGGTGTCCCGCTTATGACGTGACCGTTCGGATGACGGCGCGTGAGCCTTCCGTGTGGGCTCTGACCGTCGTTCCGCAGCCGCGGCACTTTATCTCCGCCACACCGTTTATTGCTCCGAGGAGCCTTCCGCAGTGCGGACAGCGGACTTTAATCAGTTCCGGAGCTTCCGCCGCCGGAATCGTTTTTGTTTCCGTCATTGCTTCCGCCTCCGGGCTTGTCCTGCCCTGAATTGTCCTGCCCGGCAGCCCCGCTCTGGAGCCGCGCGGCGAGGTATGGGATCGAGTCGATATACGCCTGATTCGGGTCGTCGAACAGGTGAGGTATGCCGAACGCGATTTCGGGGTGTACTCCGGCGTCGAGGAGGTTCATGAGAGCCTGCGTCTTGACGAGCATGTTCTCGGTGTTGCCTTTCGTGAACCGGATGTCGATGTCGGCGAGCCCGAGGTCGAGCTTGCCGTATGTTTTGAGAAGCGACAGCGCGATGCGGAGGAACTGTTTTTCGCTTCGTTCCCACTGCATTACGGTGTCCCTGGCGCAGCTCTCCGCCATTGCCCAGCCGTCGCGGAGCAGTACGGCGTTGCCGGTGTCTCCGGTCGTGCGGTTCGCACCGTTTCTGTCCGGCATGCCGCAGATTGTGAGGGCTTGCTGATAGAGGTGGTCGATTTCGACCTGCGTCTGCGACTGGTCGAGTTCGGACGAGATGATATCGACGTCCGAGGGGTTCGAGTTGTCCGATTTGATGATGATTGCGCCTTCCTGCCGGAATTCTTTGTACTTTGTCTCGTCTATCTGGCAGTTGACGAATTTAATGAAGCTCTGGACGAACTGTTCCGTGCCGTCAAGCCGGTTCGAGGACAGCTTGTTAATGCCGTCGAGCACTTCAAGGACGACTTCGAACGAGCCGAGCCGCGCGTTGTTGAGCGGGTACTCAATGATTGGAACCGTCCCGATGCCGTGGAGCCTCGAGGACGTGACTGTGTTGTTCACGATCTCGAACTGCATGGTATCTGTCCAGACAGTGTATATCGTCTGCTGATTGTCTCTGAGTGTCTCCTGGAACGCCATGACGGGCTTCGCGCCGAGCTCTTTTGAGTAGACGACGCCGGTTCGTCTCGGGTCGAGACTGCCGATTTCGATTTTCTCATCGTTCGCGAGGTTCCCGACGACATATCTGTAAGCGGTTCCGCAGATGTGGTTCCACTCGGCGATATCGTGGTCGACAGCTTCCTTGTCGAGGACGTGCATGATTTCGTTTAGCCGTCCGACCTTTTCGGATACCGGGTCGCGTGTCTGCGCCGCGGTGATCTCGTCGGGCGTCATGGTCATGCGTGCCTCTCCGCTCCGGATTTTCCGGCGCGTGTAGGCGATGGGCGCTCCGAGCAGGTACGCGACCTTGAAGGAGACGATTTCCCACGCGTGGTTCTCGACGATTTTGTTGTTGATCTCCGGTCGGACTTCCTTGACGCGGTTGAGAATGGGCTGCTTGCCCTTGTAGTAGCCGTAGAG
>ERZ808252.2506-NODE-2506-length-10942-cov-7.796822_pt1 | contig 10942 bp, 11 predicted proteins | sample MGYA00521242_ERZ808252 | MGnify/ENA primary metagenome ERZ808252 (study PRJEB31516, sample SAMN03275581) | gut metagenome | biome: mammalia-associated habitat; material: feces | host: Papio cynocephalus | place: Kenya | collected 2012-08-07 ...
AACGGAAAGATCATCATCAAATTCTGCAAAGTGCCCGTGTTTTATAGGAGGGATACGGTATGATCAATTTTAACGAAGCGCCGTTTCTGGGAACGGAATTGGAATGCATCAAAGACGCCGTCGCGCGCAAACACATTTGCGGGGACGGGGAATATACGAAAAGGTGCAACGCGCTGTTGGAACGGCGCACGGGCGCGGCAAAAGCCCTGCTGACCAATTCGGGAACGGCGGCGTTGGAAATGGCGGCTTTGATGTGCGATATCAAAGCGGGCGACGAAGTGATCGTGCCGTCCTACACGTTTGTGACGACGGTGTCGGCGTTCGTGCTGCGCGGCGCGGTTCCCGTGTTCGTTGACATCCGTCCCGACACGCTGAACATGGACGAAACGAAGATCGAATCCGCGATCACGCCGAAAACGAAAGCGATCGTCCCCGTTCATTACGCGGGCGTTTGCGCGGAAATGGACGCGATAAAATCCGTCGCGGACAAACACAGCCTGATCGTGGTCGAAGACGCCGCGCAGGCGGTCGGCAGCCGTTACAAAGGGCGCGCCGCCGGAACGATCGGCCGGTTCGGATGCTATTCCTTTCATGAAACGAAAAACGTTTCCGCGGGCGAGGGGGGGGCGATTTTGATCAACGATCCCGCCGATGTCGAACAGGCGGAAATCGTCAGGGAAAAAGGAACCAACCGCAGCAAGTTTTTCCGCGGTCAGGTGGATAAATACACTTGGGTCGCGCTGGGATCGTCCTGGTTGCCGTCCGACATGATCGCGGCGTACCTGTGGCCGCAGTTGGAACGGGCGGACGAAATCAACGCGCGGCGCATGAAATTGTGGAACAGGTATTACGACGCTTTCGCCGCGTTGGAAAACAAAGGCGTCCGCCGCCCGTTCATCCCCGCCGGATGCGAACACAACGCGCATATGTTCTATCTGCTTTGCCCCGATTTGAACAGCCGCACGCGCTTTATCGAATTTATGAAAGAAAAAGGCGTGCAGTGCGTGTTCCATTACATCCCGCTGCATTCCGCGCCCGCGGGACGGCAATACGGCCGCGCCGCCGGCGATATGAGCGTGACCGACCGCGTCGGCGACACGTTGGTGCGACTGCCCTTGTTCTATGGTCTGGATGAAAAAACGCAGGACTATGTCATTGAAAACGTTTTGAACTTTTGGAGCGCGGAATGAAGCTGTTCGGTTGGGTCGCAAACAAATTCAAAGTGTGCGGAATAACCGTTTTCAAAATAAAGGAAACGGAAAACGAACTGGCCGTTTCGCTGTTCAACATCAAATTCATCCGCTATAAAACGGACAGACTGCAAGAATTGGTTGAAATTGCCAATATCAACAAAATATTCGACACGTCGTTCATTGACGCTCTGATCGCGAAAAAAACGCCGGCCGGTTCGCGCCCCTCAAAGGATCCGGCGTCAAATAAAGTCGCGGTTTTGGCCAGTGTCCTGTACGATATGGGCGGGCATACGGAATGTTTGAAAAACCTGCTGGCGTTTTTGCCGGATGATTATGAAAAGCGCGTTTTTTTGACGGCTTGCAACAAAACGGCGGCGGAAGCCCCCGTCAAAACGGCGGAAATGAAAAAACACGCGTCGTTTGCCGGCGTCAACGCCTATCAGCAGGAAAAGCCGGTCGATTTTAAAAAACAGCTGGAGGAGCTGTACCGGCAGGTTGTTGATTTCGCACCGAAAAACTTGTTCGTCTTTATCCATCCCGACGATGTTTTGGCGGTCGCCTTGCTGGCGAAAATCAAAAAATCGACGGATATGCGCGTTTTTTATTTCAATCACGCGACGCATTTGCCGGCTTTTGGCTTTTCATTCGCCGATGTCGTGTTGGAGGAAGTGGCGTCAACCGCCTATATCACGCAAAAATTCCGGAAAAACCGCAAAGTCAAAATCTACGGCCTGCCGTGCGAACGCGAAGCCGACATTCCGGTTTACACGGAAACGGAAATCGCGGCCGAACGGAAAAGGCTGGGCGTTCCGGACGGTTTCCTTTGCACAATGTCCGGCGCGTCGGCGTACAAGTTTTTCGACGCGGACGGTTCGCGCTATTTTGAAATGGTTAAAAAGCTGCTGGAACGAAACGAACGGTTGGTTCATATCGTTGTCACGGAATTGAATGAAGAACGGAAAAACGTTGTAAACGGGTTGTTTGCGGGATCGACCGCGGAAAACCGCTTGAAAATCGTCCCGTTCGCCGCCGATTTTCAAAAACTGTTCAAATGCGCCGACGTTTTCATCGACAGCTTTCCGATGTCGTCGGCGTTGACGCAGATCAACTGTATGGAATTAAAGGTGCCGACCGTCGTCAAAATCAACGCGGCGGACACGGCGCTGTCTTTTCACGAATATTTTCCGGCGGATTACAAATACAAATTTGAAACGCCGGACGCGATGCTGGCCGGTATTCAAAAGCTGTTGGACGACAAAGCGGAACGCGCCCGCGTCGCGGATGAAAACTACGGCCATTACTTGCGGACGTTTGAAGGCGACGTGATCGCGCGCAAAACCGTCGATCTGATGAACGCCGATTTGCAAACCGTTTACGAACCGGACATTCCCGACAAGGGCTATCGTTTTCCGAACATAGCGGAGGCCGCCTATGACTAAGGTTTTCGTGACGGGCGCGAACGGATACATCGGATCCCATGTTGTCAAAGCCTTGTGCGACGCGGGGGCGGAGGTCGTCGCGTGCGATTTTCAATCCAGCCGGATCGACGGGCGGGCGGAATTTCGCGCCGTTGACGTGTTGGCGCGCGCGGCGGACGCGGATCTGTTCCGTGACGCCGGCAATCCGGACGCGGTCGTTCATCTGGCGTGGTCGGACGGGTTCAACCACGGCGCGGACGGGCATTTGAACAACCTGCCGCGGCATTACGCCTTTGTCAAAAACATGATCGACGCGGGCGTCAAATCCGTTTCCGTCATGGGAACGATGCACGAAATCGGATATTGGGACGGTGAAGTCAACGCCGCGACGCCGTGCAATCCGATGTCCCTGTACGGCATCGCCAAAAACGCTTTGCGGCAGGCGGTTCTGACGTACGCCAAGGGAAAGGCCGTTTCCGTCAAATGGCTGCGCGCTTTTTACATCACGGGCGACGACGCCGCCAATCACTCGGTTTTCGCCAAAATCCTGCAAATGGCGCAAGAAGGCAAAACGTCCTTTCCGTTCACGACGGGCGAAAACAAATACGATTTCGAGGACATTCGGACTTTGGCGCGGCAAATCGCGGCGGCGTCCGTGCAAAACGAAATCGGCGGCATCATCAACGTTTGTTCCGGCCGTCCCGTTTCGTTGAAAGAAAAGGTTGAGGAATTCATTGCGAAAAACGGTTTGAACATCCGTCCGGAATACGGCGCTTTCCCGTCCAGACCGTATGATTCGCCGTGCCTGTACGGCAACGCGGACCTGATCGCGAAAATTATGAAAGAGGTGTGAAATGGCGTTGTTTAAAATCAAAACATCCGGAAACAAATCAACAGTCTGTTTTTGCGGTATTCCGTTTTGCACCGTCAAACACGGCAATTCCGAAATCGAACGGATGATTGACGAAAAGTTCAATATGCTGTTTTACACGGTTTTGCCCGCGCTGAAAAAACACGAAAACGTTTTCGCGAAGTACAAAAACAGCCTGAAAGGCAAGGAAGTCGTCCTGTTCGCGACAGGGCCGACGTGCAATTTCTTTCACGCGATGCCGGACAAAACGTATGTCGGTGTCAATTCGGCCTATTTGAAGCAAAATGTCAAACTGGATTACCTGTTTGTCGAGGATCGCTATCCGACAATCGCCAACGGTATCGCCGACATCAAAAAATATCCGTGCAAAAAGTTTTACGGCGTCCATTATATGCAACCGGCGGGCGAACCGTTTTCCTCGATTTCGCAGGACGACCTGTCCGACGACGCGGAACAGTTTTACTTTTTGAATTACGATCCCGAAGAGCTTGGATTCTTCGCCCGCATGAACGCGGACATCACGACGCGTCCGCTGACAACGTACGGATCGGTCGCGTTTACGGCGATGGATTTTATTTTATGGACGCATCCGAAACGGGTTTGGCTGGTCGGATGCGATTGCGCCGCGACGGGACATTTCGACGCCGTGACGGACAAATTCAAACGCGCGGCGTGCAACACGAACGCCGTCGCGACTATGAAAAAAGGGTGGCTGTTCTATCAGGAATTCGCCGGCCGCCACTATCCCGAAACCGAAATCGTGTCGATCAATCCGGTCGGATTAAAGGGCGTATTCCGCGACGTTTACACGGAATCCTACCTGAACGAACATCCGGAAATCGACCGCGCGGCCGTTGAAGTGCTGCGGGAGGATGCATGAATTTCGACGAAGGAAAACTGTATTTTATCGATGGCATCGCGCCGAGCGGTGACGGAGAAAATTTTGTAGCCCGTTTGTTGAGCCAAAAACGCAGCCGTCAAGAAAGATTTTTATATCTACGGCTAACCCCTGAACAGGTTCACTGCGATCTGGTGGAATATTATCGCCGAGAAGGGATTCCGGAATATATTTTCGGCAGCAAAGACGGTTTGCATGACGGTATGTTCATCCGGTTGGGCGCGGAATATAATGAAAAGGCTCTGTCTTTCAGTAATGCAATGTTCTTAAAAAAAGGCGGTTATAAAAAGGAAGAGCGCACAACAGGCGCATTGTCATATATTATTGAACAAGGCGTGCGCGATAATATGGAGATGTATGAAAAAAAACAATCTTGCGATCCGCGCTTGTATTGTTTTGATGTCGGTCAAGGGGATATGTCCGTATTCATTTCATCCGAAGGGCGCATTTATATTATAGACACACATATTTATTCCCGTAATGTCAATCAAAAAACGGCTCTACTGGAAAGCATTATTGGCGATCGCCCCGTGGAAGCGTTGATATTGACACACCGGCATTGGGATCACTACCTTGGAGCAGACCGTTTGCTTGATCAGTTTAAAATCAAGAATCTGATTGTAAACAGCTCTTTTGCCAACGGTGATCAACCCGTTCAGGTGGAGCGTTTGTTTGATAAGGCGCTGAAAAATAAAACGAAAATAATCACTCCGTTAAAAAGTTACGATTTTAGCGACGGAGATACGCATTTTAAGTTTGAAATGCCGAATGTATCAAATGCGAGTGAAAATAAAAATTCGATTATTTTGAATATCACATATAAGGATAAACTATATTGTTTGACTGGTGATGCGGATGCTCAAGATTTGGAGAAAATAATTTACGAGAAATGCAACGACGTTTTCTTAAAGGTCAGCCATCATGGCAGCATAACGGGAACGTCTTTGCCGTTTTTGAATAAATTTGATGGCTGTAAAACAAAAAAAGCCTTTATATCCGTCGGGCAAAAAAATCGTTACCACCACCCGAACGCATTGTGCGGTTTTTGGTTGAACGGGAAAAATTTTGACGTTGCGGCGTCAACAATAATTAAAAAGTATCAACCATATTGACGGGGGCGAAATGGAATTTAAGGAAGGTACATTTAAAATTAAAGATGATAAAATCGAAATTTGCGATTTTTTGTACGTAATGTTGTATAAAAAAATTAAACACAAAATGTATATTTCTATTAAAATAAGAGATATCGAGTTTTTTATCGGAAAGACTTTGTTTGAAAAAGAGTTTATTACTTTGAGTGTTTCTGAAAAGATTTTAAATGAAATATGAAAGATTTTGAATGATGAATAAACTTTACCATGCTTTTTCGGAAATATTTACGGCCAAGTTTGGGGTAGTGTTTTTGTTTGCCTGTTTGTTAATGATGTAAAGATGGAGAAGAGAAAATGAAAATAATCGGAGTGATACCCGCGCGTTACAAATCCAGTCGTTTTCCGGGGAAGCCTTTGGCGGACATTTGCGGAAAACCGATGATCTGGTGGGTGTACCAACAAGCCAAAAAGGTCAAGGAGTTTTCAGAAGTATATGTGGCGACTGAAAGCGAAATAGTCAAGGATGCGTGTGAAAAGCTGAACATCAACGTCGTGATGACGGCGGACACGCATCCGACGGGAACGGATCGCGTCGGTGAAGTCGCACAAAAAATTCCGGCGGATCTGTATGTGATTTGGATGGGGGACGAACCGTTGATCAAATCGGAAAACGTTTCCGAACTGATTTCCGTTTTCAAACAACAGCACGGCGTTTCCGCCTGTATGTTGACAACGAAATTCCATAATCCGGTGGATGTTGTCAATACGACCACCATCAAATTGGCGGTGAACAATAACAACGATTTGATTTTTATGTCGCGTTCGCCGATTCCGTTTCCGAAAGCGGCGTTGGATTTTGAATACAAAAAGAATATGGGTGCCTATGCGATGACGAAAGAAGCCTTGGACTTCTTTTTAAAAACGCCTGTGGGCGCGATCGAACGGGCGGAAGAAATCGAATTGCTCAGACTGCTGGAAAACCACAAATTGGTCAAAGTGGTCGAAGTGGATTCGGATTCCATGTCGGTCGATACGCAAAAGGATTTGATGCGGATTTCGGCCATTATAAAAGAAAAAGGGAAGTGAGCATGATACAGCTTTTGGATTGCACATTGCGCGACGGCGGATATGTCAACGCTTGGAATTTCGGTGAAAAGACCATAGGACGGATTGTCGGCAATTTGACCGATGCCGGCATTGATTTCGTTGAAATCGGCTTTTTGCAATCCAAGCCGTACACTCCCGATAAAACGTTGTTTCGCACGGTGGCGGAATTTGCACCGTTCATTCCTGCCAAACGGCGGAAAACGGAATATTTCGGCATGATCACGTTTGGCGATTATCCGTTGGACGACATTCCGGAAAACGACGGTTCTTCGGTGGACGGTTTCCGTATCATTTTCAAAAAAAAGCAGTGGTGCGAAGCTTTGGAATATTGCCAAGCGGTCAAAAACAAAGGGTGGAAAATCTTTATCAACCCGATGCACACTTACAATTATTCCGACCGCGAATTGTTGGATTTGGTCGATGCGGTGAACGCAATCCGGCCGGCCGGATTTTCGATTGTGGACACCATGGGGGTGATGAGCGCCGACAATCTGGTGCGGATGTTCATGCTGGTCAATCACAATCTGGCGGACGGGATACGGGTTTGTTTCCATTCGCACAATAATTTGCAGCAATCCTTTACCAACGCCGCGGCTTTGATCAACTGTAAAACAAAACGTGAAATCGTTATAGACGTTTCCGTCATGGGAATGGGGCGCGGCGCTGGCAATCTGAACGCCGAGCTGATGATTTCGCATTTGAATGAAAACTGCGGCGGAAAGTACGATTTGCTGCCGATTTTGAAAATCGCCGACGAACATATTTCAAAAATCTTCGCCAGAACGCCTTGGGGATACAGTTTGCCGTATTTTCTGGCGGCTTCGGTCAAATGTCATCCGAACTACGCGTCTTATTTGATTGACAAGCAAACGATTTCCGTCGAAGCGATCAACGCGATTTTGCTACGTATTCCCGATGATAAAAAGGCGGCGTATGACGAAGAGTTGATCAAGCGGCTTTATCTGGATTATCAGGAAAACGCCGTTGACGACGACGCGGTGATCAACGGGTTGAAATCGCAAATCGGCGCGCGCCCCGTTTTGATCCTCGCCCCCGGAAAATCGTTGACGGAAAGGCATGATGAAATTCAAAACTTCATTATGACGAAAAAGCCGTTCATTTTTTCGACGAATTTCCGTCCCGCGGCCGTCAAGGCCGACAAGGTTTTCATTTCCAACGCGAAACGTTTTGCGGAACAAAAGGATTTGTCGGACGTCATCGTCACGTCAAACATCAAATCCGCAACGCCGATACTGAATTACGCGTCGTACCTGAACAATTCGGAAATGTACGACAACAGCGTGCTGATGCTGCTGGCCGTTTTGATGAAGCTGGGGATACGCGACGTGTATGCCGCCGGATTGGACGGTTTTTCCGGCAACGACAATTACGCCGATCCGCAAATGGCCAGCAATGCCAAATTAGGCGAATTTGACAAACGCAATCAAATCATGCGTCAGATGATCAAACGCTTTGACAAACAAATTCACGTTCATTTCATCACACCGTCTTTGTACGAGGAAAACGATGCATAAACTGGCACTCTGGGACGTTGACGGAACGTTGCTGGACACGCGGGCGGGACTGGTCGCGGCGTACCGGTACGCTTTGGCGGAATTGAAGCTGCCCGAAAAAACGGACGCGGAGATTTGTTCCTATATCGGGCCGACGCCGCAAACTGTTTTTCAAACCCGTTTCGGATTGGATGCGGCGCGGGCGCAAATCGCCGCGAATATTTTTCGCGAACGCTATAAAACGCGCGATTTGTTGAAAGCGATGGTTTACGACGGCGTTTACGACGTGATGGAGGCATTGCGCGCGCGCGGCGTGAAACAAGCCGTCGCGACAAACAAACGGCAGGATTACGCGACGGAAATCTGCGAACATTTCGGGTTTGACAAATATTGCTTTCCGATTGTTGGCGCGGACAACGACAACAAGCTGACCAAAGCGGATTTGATCAAAAAATGCCTGCAAACGCTGGGCGTGGCGGATGCGTCGTCCGCCGTGATGATCGGCGACACGAACGGCGACAAAACCGCGGCCGAAACGGTCGGCGTTGATTTCATCGGCGTCAATTACGGGTTCGGGTTTCATGGCGTCGCCGGATACGCGGACGGCTTGGCGGAGGTTTTGAACCGTGTTTAAGTGGCTTTACCATAAAAAAACACGCGGCGGATTTGAAATCACGCGCGTTCTGTTTTTCAAATTCAAAAAGAAGCGACCCGAAACGGACGACAAGGTCGTTATGCCCGTTCCGCCGGTGAAAAACGTCGGACGCTGCACCTATTACGACAAGGATTTGTATATCGAAAATCCGGAAACCGTGATCGGCGCGTTTTGTTCAATCGGGGCGCACGTCAGCTTGGGGCACGGCGAACATCCGATTGATTATTTGACGACCAGCCCTTATTTTTATTTCGATTTTCTGGGGTGGAAAGACAAATCCGCCCCCGCGCACAACGAATTAAACGATTTGCGGCCGATCATCGTCGGCAACGACGTTTGGATCGGCGAAGGCGCGTTTGTCAAAAACGGCGTCACGATCGGCGACGGCGCGGTTATCGGAGCGAAAAGCGTTGTGACGCGCGATGTGCCGCCTTATGCCGTTGTCGCCGGCGTTCCGGCAAAGGTGGTGCGCTATCGTTTCGACGTGCAAACGATCAAGGAATTGCTGGCATTGCAATGGTGGAATTTGGATGACGACGTTTTGCGGCGCGTCCGCAAACACCAGATTGCCGCTTTTGACCGTCCAGTCCGTCCGTTCCGTTTGTATGTCGTTCTTTTTCTGTCTGACCTTCAGATGCTACTTTTCCAAAAAAGAAAACGGGATCGCAAATTCCGTCGCAACCCCGTTTCCGATGTAAACCACTTTGTTTGTTTGACTGCTTACCGTCATTTCTTATCCTCTCAATAAAAAAAGGCAAGGAACAAAATCCTTGCCGTTCACAGTCAATACGCTCTCAATCATATAACTTATTGTGATTATTTTTTTACAAAAGTCAAGATATGTTATTCTTCGAACTTTCGGATCCGTTCGTGTCGTTCGGAGAATTTTGCGGCGTCAAATTCAAAAAATAGCGCGTGTGGCGAAGCACCCCCGTTCTGTACAACGCTTTTTTTTCAACCAAATCCGCTAAATCGCGTGTTGCCGTCGCTGGACTGGCTCCTGTGATTTTCATATAGTTATCGGCGCTCAATCCGCCTTTAAATCCCGCCAAACCTTCCTTAAACATTCTTTTGACGGCTTTATCCTGACGCGTGTTTAATTGATCGCGAACACGGTCGTACAATTTCGTCTTCTGTATGACAAAATCGATTTTTTGCAGTGTATATTCCTGCGCCGCCAAAACAGTTTCGGCAAAGTAGAGTAACCATTCCGTTATATTCGGCGATTTTACCGCTTCCAAAGCGGCATAATACTTTTTCCGTTCTGCATTGATTACCGTTGCCAAGCCGGTCAAAGCAGGTTTCCCGACAGACTGTGACAACGCCTTTTCCGCCAAAGCGCGGGAGATGCGCCCGTTTCCGTCGTCGAACGGGTGAATTAAAACAAAATACAAATGAGCAATCCCCGCACGCTCCAAAGCATTCATCTTTTTTGAGCTGTTAAACCAGCCGATAAAACGGCGCATTTCCGCCGGTATACGCTCGGACGGCGGAGCTTCATAATAAACCCGCCTGTCATAGTAGTTTCCGGCAACAATTTGCATCGGTTCTTCTCCGGTTCGGTATGTTCCGACAACGATTTGATCCGTTCGACCGTTCATCAGCTGTCTATGCCAACGGAAAAGCGTTTCGTCATCTAACGGTCTGTCAAACGATTTGTATAAATCCGTCATCATTGACGCTATTCCGTCTTCTGCCGGAGGAACGTTTTTTTGCTCAGAAGACACCCCCATTTGTTTCCGTAACGAAGACTGGACGCTGTTCCGGTTCAGTATCTGCCCTTCAATTTCCGAAGTTTTAGTAGCTTCATCGGTTATCAGTTCTATTTTCAGAGCATCTCTGTCACTGTCTGAAACATATTTAAACGCCCCGCACCCTTCGCCTGATTTTTTCAGCCACTCTTTTTCCAATTCCGCCAAAACAGAACGGTCATAAGCAAAATGAGGCCAGTTTTTGTTTTCCCAAATCCACATGAGCGATAAAATCCTTTCCTATAACTCATAATAACGTGTTTTATGATTTATTGGAAGCCTTTTTATCAATCAGTCTCTGTCGTCACAAGGAATGCCCGCCGCCGCAAAAGTGTCAGACAAGCGTTGCTCAATCCATTCATCCAAGTCGGCGATTTTATAGACGACGTGCATTCTGCCGAACTTGCGGAACTTCGGTCCGCCGCCGACGCAAGCGTATTTCGC
>ERZ808252.2508-NODE-2508-length-10931-cov-3.536043_pt1 | contig 10931 bp, 8 predicted proteins | sample MGYA00521242_ERZ808252 | MGnify/ENA primary metagenome ERZ808252 (study PRJEB31516, sample SAMN03275581) | gut metagenome | biome: mammalia-associated habitat; material: feces | host: Papio cynocephalus | place: Kenya | collected 2012-08-07 ...
CGGGCACGTGGCTGGCCATTTCCCCCTCCTTCAGGTCAAACACGCATCCCTCGCGCCAGTGTTCCGCGCTGGGCCACAGCCCCAGGTACCGTGTGAGCCGTATCACAAAGGCCAGGTGGAAGTTGGCCACCCCGCTTCCGTTCCTGTCCAGCCACGTCAAGCCGGTGACGATGTAGTCGAAGAGCGGGCGGTTGGCCACCTCGTGCTTGAGCGCGTGGTACAGGAACTCCTGCAGGAACATCCCCGTCGTCATCTTCGCGGGGTCCGAGGCGAGCGTGGCGTAGGGGGTGGCCGTGTGCGCGTCGTCCAGGGTCTGCAGCGTGCGCTGGGGCCTCCAGCGGAAGCCCACCTCCACGATGGCCAGGGGAGCCAGCGCCGTGCTTGCCGGCCTGCCTTTCCTGCCCCCGTGTGCCAGGAAACTCACGCTGCCCCGCGAGGCTGTGAATATATCCACAATCACCCCGGTGTCGCCGTACCTTACCCTTCGCAGTACGATGCCTCGTGTTCTCTCCTCCATGTCGCGCGTATGCCGGTTTTCAGGCATCAAAGTTACGGAAAAGTCCCGCGCGGCAGGCAGGGAATCCCCGGCGAAATCAGTTTTCCGGTGGAAAAGTTTTGTCAGTCGGCAAAAAAGCCCTAATTTTGCATCCGCAACTGGGACACGCTCCCTACTGCACAGGCTCAGGCCGAGGGTAAGGTCCCTTCGTCTATCGGTTAGGACGAGAGATTTTCATTCTCTAAAGAGGAGTTCGACTCTCCTAGGGACTACAATCATTTACCGGAGAAAGGTGCGAGGTCACAAGCCATACCACATCACACTCCGTCACACAAACTTAACAGAAGAAAGAAATGGCAAATCACAAGTCAGCCCTGAAGAGAATCCGTCAGGCAGAGAAGAGGAGACTGCACAACCGTTATTACGCCAAGACGATGCGTAACGCTGTGCGCAAGTTGCGTGCGACCACCGACAAGGAGGAAGCCGTGGCTTTGTTCCCCACCGTACAGAAAGCCCTGGACAAGTTGGCCAAGAGGAACATCATCCACAAGAACAAGGCGGCTAACCTGAAGTCCAGCCTGGCCAAGCACGTCAACAGCCTGGCTTGACACCGCAAACAGAGTTCCCACTTTTTTGCTGTAGCGGGACAATGATAGAGGCGGCCCTCACCACGGGGGCCGCCTTTTCTGTGTGGCCGCTACGGGGGTGGCGCGGCCCTCCGCCCGCCCTGCCGGGGCGCGCCCGTCACCGCGTGCGGCTGCGTTGGCCATCGCATGCGGCTGTGTTGGCACATGCATGCGGCTGCATTGGCCATCGCATGCGGCTGCATTGGCACATGCATGCCCCCGCGTTTTCCCCGCCTGCATGGAGAAGCGGGCACGAGGGCATTTCGCCCAGGGGCCGGCGGCCTTCCCCCGGGGGGGGTGGGGTGGTGGCGGCAAGGGCTTGGCGCGCGCTTTCCCACGTGCCTTCATTCTCCCTTTTCCCTAAAAGGGAAACTCGAAAAAAAGTCGTATATTTGCATGTTGAAACCAAAGGACGAACATACACAACGAAAATGGAAGAGATACAGAAGAGCAGTTCAGAGTACAGCGCCTCCAACATACAAGTGCTGGAGGGGCTGGAGGCTGTGCGCAAGCGCCCCGCGATGTACATAGGCGACATCAGCAAGAAGGGACTCCACCACCTCGTGTACGAGACGGTCGACAACGCTATCGACGAGGCTCTGGCCGGCTACTGCACGCACATCGAGGTGACAATCAACGCCGACAACAGCATCACCGTGCAGGACGACGGGCGCGGCATCCCCGTGGACATCCACGAGAAGGAGGGCGTGAGCGCGCTCGAGGTCGTGATGACCGTGCTGCACGCGGGCGGAAAGTTTGACAAGGGCAGCTACAAGGTGAGCGGCGGCCTCCACGGTGTGGGCGTGAGTTGCGTCAACGCCCTCTCCACCCACATGCTTTCCCAGGTGTTCCGCGACGGCAAGACCTACCAGCAGGAGTACGAGAAGGGCAAGGCCCTGTACCCGGTCAAGGTAGTGGGCGAGACCACCCTGCGCGGCACGCGCCAGCAGTTCTGGCCCGACGCGAGCATCTTCACCACCACCGTGTATGACTTCGACGTGCTGGCCAACCGCATGCGCGAGCTGGCCTACCTCAATGCGGGCATCACCATCACGCTCACCGACCTGCGCCCCGACGAGGAGGGAAAGACACGCACCGAGAAGTTCTACAGCGAGGGAGGGTTGCGTGACTTCGTGCGCTATATCGACAGCAGCCGCACGCCCCTCTTCGATGATGTCATCTACCTCTCCACCGAGAAGCAGGGCGTGCCCATCGAGGTGGCCATCATGTACAACACGGGCTATACCGAGAACCTGCACTCCTACGTCAACAACATCAACACCATCGAGGGCGGCACGCACCTGCAGGGTTTCCGCACCGCGCTCACGCGCACCCTGAAGGCGTATGCCGAGAAGGAGTGCGTCAAGGAACTGGAGAAGCTGGCCAGGAACAAGGTGGAGATCAGCGGCGAGGACTTCCGCGAGGGGCTCACCGCCGTCATCTCCATCAAGGTGGCCGAGCCGCAGTTTGAGGGGCAGACCAAGACCAAGCTGGGCAACAGCGAGGTGGCCGGCGCCGTGCAGCAGGCTGTGAGCGAGGCACTCTCCACCTACCTGGAGGAGCACCCGCACGAGGCCCGGCTCATTGTCGACAAGGTGATCCTGGCCGCCACGGCACGTGTGGCTGCGCGCAAGGCCCGCGAGAGCGTGCAGCGCAAGAGCCCCATGGGCGGTGGCGGGCTTCCCGGCAAACTGGCCGACTGCTCCGACCACGACGCGGCCAACTGCGAGCTCTTCATCGTCGAGGGCGACTCGGCAGGCGGCTCGGCCAAGCAGGGACGCAAGCGCCAGTTCCAGGCCATCCTGCCCATACGCGGCAAGATATTCAATGTGGAGCGCGTGATGTGGCACAAGGCTTTCGAGCACGAGGAGGTCAACAACATCATACAGGCCCTGGGCGTGCGCTTCGGTCTGGGCGAGGACAGCAAGGAGGCCAACTATGACAAGTTGCGCTACTACAAGGTCATCATCATGACCGATGCCGACGTCGACGGGTCGCACATCGACACGCTGCTCATGACACTCTTCTACCGCTACATGCCCGAACTTATCCAGAAGGGGCACCTGTACATCGCCACGCCACCCCTGTACCGCTGCAAGGTGGGCAACGTGGAGGAGTACTGCTACACCGACGCCGACCGCCTGCGCTTCATGGAGAAGTACAACGGGGGCAAGGAGGACGGCATGTTCACCCAGCGCTACAAGGGTCTGGGCGAGATGAAGCCCGAGCAGTTGTGGGAGACCACCATGGACCCCGACCGCCGCTTGCTCAAGCAGGTGAGCATTGACGATGCCGCCAGCGCCGACTACGTGTTCTCCATGCTCATGGGCGAGGATGTGGGGCCGCGCCGTGAGTTCATCGAGCAGAACGCCACTTTCGCACAGATTGACGCGTAAGGGGACAGGCTCATGGCAGGGGCGTGCCTGGCCAGGATTGGCAAGGCATCCCCGAGGGGGATACCCCGTATAGTCCGGGCTGGTGTCCTGGACTCGTGTGGGCAGAAAGGAAATGCGCCCCGCGTGGAATGCGGCATCGCGTGGTGGATGCTGCAGCCACGGCGGGGCGCGTTGTTTCCTTTGCTTGACAGGCCGAAACGTGCGGAATCATCGGCTCTTTCAGCCTTGTTCCCCGTGGGGTATAGTCCGCGAGTTTTTTAGTGGTGGAGTTTCCCTGGGCGCGCTCTCGGTTTTTTTAGTATATAACGTAGTGCTTGCTTCTGTGCAATCTGTAGTCGCGCCACAAAATCTCATGCGTTTTTCGCCCGGCCAATACTCTTGCGCGTATTCCCTTTCGCGCGCTCCTGGTGCCTGTGTGGGCGTTTCGGGGTTCTCCCTTTCGCGCGCTCCCTGTGGCTGTGTGGGTGTTTCGGGGTTCTTTCCTTGCGCCCGCTCCCCGTTCTTTTACCATGTTTTATCCTCTTTTCTGCCGATGGAATCGCGGACTTCATGGGAAATCGCGGTCAGGTGGGCCTGTTCTACCGAAAGGGTGCGGTGTTTGTGCGGGTGTGCGGTAACTTTGCGTCTGGTAAAACATGCAATTTTCCACATACACAATGAGAATATTCCATCTACTGCCACTTGCGGCCGTGTGCGCGCTCGCGTCGTGCATCAGCGAGGAGCCGATGAACACCGAGTGTGACATCGAGCAGGTCATGGTGCACCTGGACGACCCTTCGGGGATGTTCTATCACGACTATGACACCCTGCAGACGGTATCGTCCACCGAGGACAGCATCCGTTTCCTCGTGCGCAGTTACGCCCGGCCCGGCAAGATGCCCTTGTCCCTGCGCGTCACCGACAGGGCTGTCCCTTACCTGGTGGCCGAGGACGGCAGCGAGACACCGCACCGCAATGGGGCGCTGGTGGACTTCTCCGGCGGCAAGTCCGTGAAGGTGCGTGTCGTGAGCGAGGACAGGCACTGGAGCCGCCTCTACAGCATCTCGATGGTCAACGATGTGCCCAGCGAGGGCGACATGCTGCTGGACTTCAACAATTACGCGCTTGATGCCAGCGGCAAGTATTATGTGTGGACAGTCACGGACAAGAACGCGCTCAATGGCCTCTTCGGGGCGAGCGACCCCACCTGGAAGAACGGGAACCCCGGCTACAGGCTCAGCGCGTCCTCGGCCAAGCCCATGGACTATCCCTCTGTCCCCGTCGTGGGCGGCGGGCCCGACGGCTCGGCCTGCCTCAAACTGGAGACCAAGAGCACGGGCGCGTTTGGCAACATGGTCAACATGCGCATGGCTGCGGGCAGCATGTTCGTGGGCGAGTTCGATGTGGCCAATGCGCTCAAGGACGCGCTCAAGGCCACCCGCTTCGGGCGTCCCTTCAAGCACAAGCCTGTGCGCTTCTCCTGCTGGCTCAAGTTCGAGGCCGGCGAGAGTCCCTACCAGGACCGCCAGGGGAAGCCCGTGGAGGGTGTGGTGGACGAGCCAGACGCCTACATCGTGGTCTATCGCAACCAGGACGAGGAGGGCCACGAGGTACAGCTCGACGGAAACGACGTGCTCACGAGCCCCCACATCGTGGGCGTGGCCCGCCTGCCCCATCATTATAAGAACCCCGATGCCACCTTGCCCTACAACGGCGGGGGAGACCTCGAGAGCGGTGACCCCATCCATGGCGTGACGGGCGAGTGGCGCGAGTATGTCATGGACGTGCAGTACCACAAGGAGGTTGACCCCGAAATCCTGGCCAACAACGGCTACAGCATGGTCATCGGTTTTGCCTGCAGCTGGCAGGGCGCGTACTTCCGCGGCTCCCTGGGCACCAGGATGTATGTGGACAACGTGAGGGTCGTGTGCGAGAAATAAAGGACTTTGCCCATCATAATCAGAACAGGAAAATGCATAAGATGAAATACCTGCTTGCCGCGCTGCTGTGTGTGGCCGCTCTGCCGGCAAGCGCAAGCGGCGACAGTTGGGACAAGTGGGGCCCCACCGACAAGGCCTCGCGCACGGGCTTCCTCGTGCGCGCCGGATACACACTGGGCGGCACCACGCCCCTGCCCCTGCCCGCCGAGGTGCGCAGCATCGACGCTTTCAGCCCAAAGGGCGGTTTCACCGTGGGGTTTGACGGATACAGGATGTTCTCACGCCGGTGGGGGCTCAACCTGGGGATGCACCTCTTCTACGAGGGCTTCCACACCAGCGCCGAGGTGAAGAACTACCGCATGTCGCTCACCATGGACGGCAATACCCTCTCGGGCTACTTCACCGGCACCGACATCACAAACACCAGCATGTGGGGCATGACCTTCCCGCTGACGGCCACCTTTGCCCTCTCGCCGCGCTGGAGCGTGAGTGCGGGACCCTACTTCAGCACCTATTTCCACCAGACCTTTTCGGGCAAGGTGTATGACAACAAGAACGGTGTGGGCTACCTGAGGGTCGATACACCCACGGGCGAGAAAGTCAACATGGACCGCAACAACCCCGCCACCTACGACTTTGCCGACCACATGCTCCAGTGGAACGGCGGTGTGGAGATCTGCTTCGACTGGAAGGCCATGAGGCACATGAACGTTTTCGGGAAACTCGACTGGGGACTCTCCAACATCTGGGAGAGCGACTTCGAGGCGGTAGCCTTCAAGATGTACCCCATGTATGCCACTTTCGGCGTGGCCTACCGCTACTGAGTGGGACACACAGGTGATGAGGGCGGGCGACAGCATTTACACATAGGCAACAGCATTTACACATAGGCGGCAGCATTTACACATAAGCGACAGCATTTACACATAAGCAACAACATTTACACATAAGATTATGAAGAAAACTTTACTCCTTATCCTCTCGGCCTTCTGTTCGCTGCTCGCAGGAGCACAGGCCATGAAAACCTACACCGAGGACCTTGTCGTGAGTATCAATGGCGAGAGTACCGAGCCGCAGAAGACCATGGTGACCGTGGTGGAGAACACCGACGGTACCATCGACTTCCGTCTGGAGAACTTCTCGCTCGTGTCGGGCGAGGCGACTATGCCTGTGGGCAATATCGTGCTGACGGGGCTGCCTGTGGACAGCCTGACTGGAGACTGCAAGACCTTCGCCTTCAATGACAGCATCGTGATTGCCGAGGGCAGCGACTCCACGGTGGAGATGTGGCTGGGCCCCATGCTGGGCGATGTGCCCCTGGTAATGCGCGGCAAGATGACAGACAGCCGCCTGTATGTGTCCATCGACATTGACATGATGGCTACGCTGGGGCAGATAATCAAGGTGACGCTGGGCACCAATGACTTTCCCGCAAGTGCCTACACAGAGAATCTGGTGGTGACCATAAATGACGAATCCACCGAGCCTGCTCCCACCACAGTGCAAGTGGTGCAGAATGCCGGTGGCACCATCGACTTCCGCCTGGAGAACTTCTCGCTCGTGTCGGGCGAGGCGACCATGCCTGTGGGCAATATCGTGCTTTCTGACCTTCCCGTCGCTTGGGACAAGGATGGTATCAGGGAGTTTGCCTTCAATGACAGCATTGTGATTACCGAGGGCAGCGACTCCACGGTGGAGATGTGGCTGGGTCCCATGTTGGGCAGTGTGCCCCTGGCCATGAAGGGACGCATGACCGAGGACAAGCTCTATGTGACCATCGACATTGATATGATGGCTACGCTGGGACAGATAATCAAGGTGGTGCTGGGCGACAACAACTTCCCCAAGTACTATGTGGCCACATTCGTGGCAGAGGGGGATACCGTGAGCACACAGAGGCTCCTGGAGGGCGATTCCATCGTGGCTCCCGCCATGGCAGAGCGCGAGGGATACACCTTCCAGTGGCAGAACCTGCCCGACCACATTACAGCCGACACCGTGATAGTGGGCTCCTATGTGGCCAATATATATAAGGTGTATTACAAGGTGGGCGACGAGGTCTATAAGGAGTACGGTGTGGCCTATGGCGAGGCTCTGCCCGAAGCCCCCGCCTATACGCCCCAGAGCGACGGGGAGTACATCTACACCTTCGAGGGCTGGCAGGGAGACACCTACACCACCATGCCTGCCCACGATGTGACCTACACGGCCATCATCAAGGCCACGCCCACAGGCATCAGCGGCATCGCGGCCGGTGAAGTCAAGGGTGATGTGCGTGACCTGCAGGGCCGCAGGGTGCAGCGCATGACCAAGGGCATCTATGTGGTCAATGGCCGCAAGGTGATGGTCAAGTGACCGTTGTCCGACAGAGGACACACCATAAGGCAGGGGACTTCCAGGGCCGGGATGTCCCCTGCCTCTTTTTTTTGGGGGGGCGCTGTCCTGTGGATAGGGCTGTGCCGCCTGTGGTGTGTGCTTGGCAGGCCTGTGGTGTGTGCTTGGCAGGCTGTGGCGTGAGCTTGGCAAATTGTGGCGTGAGCCAGGGCGGGGAGGATTGTCTGCCAGGGACAGGCAGGCCCATGCCGTGAAGTGATGTCGCCAAAAGTTTTGCCTTTATTCCCAAATGCGCTATATTTGCATTGCAGAAACCAACCAGTGACAGAAATATGAGACAGTCAGAGGAGCGGTACATCAGCCTGCTTACCGATTTCGGCTTCAAGCGCATCTTCGGGTCGAAGCCCAACAAGGACTTGCTCGTGGATTTCCTCAACTCCCTGTTCGAGGGCTTCCAGGTCATCAAGGACGTGAAATTCCTCAACAGCGAGCATGTGGGTGACTCGCCCTCGGGGCGCAAGGCCATCTTCGATGTCTATTGCGAGAACGAGCGCGGCGAGAAGTTCATCGTGGAGATGCAGAACGCCTTCCAGCAGTTCTTCAAGGACCGCTCGCTCTTTTATGCCACCTTCCCCATCCGTGAGCAGGCCGTCAAGGGGCCGGACTGGGACTTCCGCCTGAGTCACGTCTATGTGGTGGCTCTGCTCAACTTCGACATGCACGAGGAGTCCTTTGACCCGCATGACATTGTCCACGACGTGGGGCTGCTGGACAAGAAGACGTGCCGCGTGTTCAATGACAAGCTCACCTTCAAGTACGTGGAGATAGCGAAGTTCCACAAGACGGAGGATGAACTGGTGACGCAGTATGACAAGTGGCTCTTTGTGCTCAAGAACCTCTCGCGCCTGGACCGTCGTCCGCAGGCGCTCAGGGAGCGCGTCTTCGCCAAACTCTTCGAGGAGGCAGAGATCGCCCGCTTCACTACCGATGAGCTTCGGCGGTACGAGGACAGCCTGAAGGTTTACCGTGACCTGAACAACTCCCTGCGCACCGCGCTCCAGCAGGGCATAGAGCAGGGTATAGAGCAGGGCATCCAGCAGGGGCGTGCCGACATTGTGCGCAGGATGCTCTCATCGGGCATGAGTGCAGAAGCCGTGGCACAGGTGACGGGATTTTCTGTGGAGGACGTGCGGGCACTGGCTGCCGGCGGGCCGGGAGACTGATGGCAGCCGGCCTGCCTGTGCCTGGTTGGCGGGTAGGTGCCAATATCGTTTTCATCGGGCAATGCCCTTTTCACATCGTCCGAAGCCGTTCTCTTGTTCGTTGGACATGTGGGTATGGGATGGAAAAGATAAACGATTGCTATCTTTGTGTTGTATGAATTAAGACGATTTCCCCAGAGGGTATGCAAGAAAAGGAACTGGAGTTTCGAGTTGATAATATAATAATATGGATGCTTTTGCCTCTTATGACAAGATTGCTATCTGTACATGAGGTGTATATGTGGAAACCATGACCTTAATGAGAGTTATGTATAAGTTATGTGCTGAAGTACAAGAAACAGTGCGACTTTTATGCCTATTACTTATAGTAATTTTGAAACCTGCCTGTGCTTGTGCACAAGAGCCGGAAGAACTGTTTGCAGCCACGAATGTTCATGTTGGTTCGCAACAGACAGATTCTATGGAAGCCCATTCTGCAGAGGATTTTGTAAAGGCTTATGTCGTAATTGCTTCTCCCGGCGAGATTCTCTATTCTGCTCTGGGGCATGCGGCACTTCGTCTGGAGTGTTCTGCCTATGGTCTCGACTATATATATAGTTATGAGGGGGAGGATACTCGTGACAACATCTTGCGCTTCTTTGCAGGCAAACTCTTGATGAGGGTAAGTGCCGTACCCACCAAGGAGTATCTGCGGCCTTACAGCAAGGAGGGCAGGGGAGTTGTGGCTTATGAGTTGGACTTGCCCATAAGGGTTAAGCAACGTCTGTGGCAGCAGATGGACGAGCGTGTGCTAGAGTCTCCTGTTCCCTATGACTATATGAACCGTGGCTGTGCCATATCGGTGTCGCGTTGGATACGCGAGGCTGTGGATGCAGACAGCCTGTCATTTGCTCCATGGCCAAAGAAGTTTCTGCGCACGCGCAAGGAGATGGGGTATGACTCCATACGCAACGAGTGGACAAACTTTGTGCTTACCACGATTACATCGGGCGATGCAGAATATGACGGCCTTCCCTATGCAGAGCGCATCACAGTACCTGCGGAGTTGTTGGAGGTGTTGCAGGGAGCGGCCTATGGACATCACCCCCTGCTCGAGGGTAAACCTGTGGTGATGCTGATAAAGAAGCATGAGGTGGGCACGCCCCTTGTGTCGCCCCTGTATGTGACTCTGCTCATTCTTCTGATGGCTCTGTGCAACTTGTATTTCCATTGCCGCTATGTGCGCTGGCTGCTGTGGGGGGGGCAGTTCCTTGTGAGCCTGTTTATTACCTACTTGGTAGTGCTCTCTGACCTGCCCTGTACGCAATGGAACTGGCTGTTGGTTCCCTTTAATCCGGTTCCTTTGGTATTATGGCATTGGCGGGAGCGCATAAGCATACCCTATGCCATTGTGTGTGTGCTTTGGATCATGGGCATGATGGCCTGCCCACATGTGATTGTTACCCCTGCCCATTGTGTCCTGGTGATGGCAATGGCTGTTGCATCGCTGGAGTTATCTCCGCTGTGCTCTTCTTTGGAGAAATGGATGGGAAGCATGATAAATGGGACGGAAAGGTGACTTTTTCGGTCAAACAGGAGTTTTGTACCTGTTTTTCCAGCCCTATATCGGTATGTGGCATAATTTTGTACTTGTGTTATTGGTGCATCCGTGCCATAATATGAGAGGCGACAATTTAATTGAGGAGCATAAAATAATAAAATATGAAACAAACAAACTACATTTGCAAGTGCGTAGGCATGCTGCTTGCTTTCCTTGCGTTGGGAAGCACATCGGCATTTGCTTCAAGCAATTATTATTCGAAGGTCAATGCAAAGGCTGTGGGCGCAGGTAAGGTGTATGTAAGCACAGAACAGGAGGAAGTCGATGCAGGCAAGTATCAGACAGAGGCCTCTGCTAGTAAGAAAACAGACACCCAACAGGTTGCCTTTTATCTGTA
>ERZ808252.2509-NODE-2509-length-10931-cov-2.309489_pt1 | contig 10931 bp, 9 predicted proteins | sample MGYA00521242_ERZ808252 | MGnify/ENA primary metagenome ERZ808252 (study PRJEB31516, sample SAMN03275581) | gut metagenome | biome: mammalia-associated habitat; material: feces | host: Papio cynocephalus | place: Kenya | collected 2012-08-07 ...
CTGGTAATCGGCGGTTTCATTACCCTGATTTTCACTTTCTTCTACTATATGCTCCGCGGTGTCATTACCTTTAAGGAATTTGCAGACTGTATCCCCGAGGGCTTCAAAGCCATGGTTGCTCCTATTCTAATTCTGACTCTGGCATGGACCCTTTCCGGTATGACAAACCTGCTCGGTGCCAAAGTTTACGTCAGCAACATCGTCAGCGGTTCTGCGCAGGGATTCCAGGGATTCCTTCCCATGATTGTCTTCCTGATTGCCGCATTCTTAGCATTTGCAACCGGTACAAGCTGGGGTACCTTCGGTATTCTTATCCCCATCGTGCTGGGCGTATTCCCTTCCGGACAGATGATGGTAATTTCCATTGCCTCCTGCCTTGCCGGTGCCGTTTGCGGAGACCACTGCTCTCCCATTTCCGACACCACCATCATGGCTTCCGCAGGCGGTCACTGCAACCATGTAAACCATGTTGCAACCCAGCTTCCCTATGCGATGTTTGTTGCGGTATTCTGCTTTATCGGTTATGCCATCATGGGCATCTGCAACCTCATCGGTGCACTTTCCATCGCCTGGATTGCCCTGCCCGTATGTATCGTGTTAATGGGCGTTACGCTCCTGTTTATCCGTAAAAAAGAAGGCATGGAGAAGGAATAACATTAACTATCTGACAAAAAAAGAAAGCCGCGATGCTTCAACTGTAGTTCGGTTGTTGCATCACGGCTTTTTTATTTGTAGTTCTCTGCTTTTTATTTACAGGTTCACACTATTAGCTTCCATTATCGAATGAATATATTGGCAAGTCTTCTCTTTTATCCCAACCTGTTCTGCAAATACCGGAAATTCCCTAACGGATGTTAAAACCTCACGGATAATATCCTTACACCGTTTTTCCTTTATCCCCATCTTGCTGCCTGCTTCAAGCAAATCCGATAATTCTATTCCTGTTGTCTTGCCGTTTACTGTCATCTGATGCGCTCTGAGCCATTTATTGGTGGGATTATAGGAAAAGGTGATATCATATGCCGGAGAAAGTGACCATTTACCGTTTCTGTCCATGAGAAAGGAAATGTTCTTAACATGGTCGTCCTGGTTTACTGCAAGGCAGTTAAATACCATCCTCCGATAAAACTGTTCTATCTCTCTGTAGGAAATTCCCACTTCTTTCATATACATGGCTGCAAGCTCATAGCCGCATATTCCCGGCTCCTGATAACTTATATGTGCCAAAGCTCCGAGTGACTGCATGTGGAGTTTCCTGCCATTCTCACGGTCAAAACGCTTTGTCATAAAATGGTTCTCCCCCGCACTTTCGTATAGCCTGCACTCATTCATTGTAACACCTGCTTTTTTAGCCATAAGGTAATACGCATATTCTATTAACGTATATTCCGGCTTATCTTCGAGACCATGGTCCCCGTTTTTTGTGACATTATCAAACTTCATTAACCAGTAATCATATCCGGTCCCCAACTGTGCCTGACCGGACCTGACTTCATTCGTTTCCTCATTCCAGGCAATAATTGCCTTTGCCCTGGCTCCCCCTGCAGAGCTTCCGACCTGTACCAACTGTGAATACGTCAGATTATCCTCCGCCTTTAACGAAATCCCCTCTCTGTCTGCCAATATATCGGATGCGAACTTAACCATCTCCTGCACATTGATGTTCTCATCAATATCCTTAATGTCCGTGCTTGCCGGTACATATTCCAAGGCACCCATCCCACGCTTTCCGGTGTAGCAAAGCCTGTCAATCGCCGTAAAATCGGATAAGGATTTCCCAAGTGACATAAGCCACTGCTCTATGACGGCATTACCAAATTTATCAGGAAGGGAGTCCGCTACCAGACCGGGCATTCCATAAAAAGGCTCTCCTGCCAAAGCCGGGAATTCATATATATTTTTTGCAAGGGGCATCCGAAGCGGAGATACCTCGATTCCGCTATTCAGAAAATCGGTATCGTATTCAAAGGATGCATACGGCTTCGTAACATCCTGATGAATAATCCCTATTCTTGTTCCCCATAAATAAACTTCCGCTGTATCATTCACTGCTCATCACCCCACTTAAATTCATTCTTCTCTGTCTTTTTCCGCACTCTTTTCGGTTTATTATCTGCCTTTTCAAGATAAAAGCTGGGTCTCTTAGTCTGGTCAGGGACCAATAATTCTATATTATCCCCAAGGTCCAGAGCCAAAAGAATTTTAAACAAATTATCGACCTGCACCGACTCACCCTGTTCCAATCTGGATATACTTCTCTTGGAAACACCGGTTTTGTCCTCTAAATCCTGTTGGGACAATTCTTTCATTATTCTGTATGTCTTTATTTTTTGCCCTAATTCTCTTATATACTCCTGATAGTCTTTTTGTTTATTCATGCTAACACGCCATTTCTGTCTTTTTAATATCAATATTATATATCAAAATGTCAAATTTGTCTATTTATTTTTTAATTAAAAATGTGTATCAAAAAAACAGCCGCCTCCCATCCGGGAAACGGCTGTTTTTATGAAATTATCGGTTCGCTATTTTACGTAACGCTGCGGCTTACATCATACCGCCCATGCCTGCGCCTGCGGGCATTGCCGGGGTGTCTTCCTTGATGTTTGCTACAACGGACTCGGTAGTCAGCAGTGTGGATGCTACGCTGGTAGCATTCTGCAGTGCGCTTCTGGTAACCTTTGCAGGGTCCAGGATGCCGTCTGCAACCATATCTACATATTCACCCTTCAGAGCATCGAAGCCCATGCCGGGTTTCAGTTCCTTAACTTTGTTTACAATTACGCTACCTTCCAGACCTGCGTTTGCGGCAATGTGGTACAGAGGAGCTTCCAGAGCTTTAAGAACGATGTTGGCACCGGTCTTTTCGTCTCCTTCGAGAGTATCACGCAGCTTTTCTACTTCCTTGCTTGCATGGATGTAAGCAGAACCACCACCGCAGATAATACCTTCTTCTACGGCTGCTCTGGTAGCAGCAAGAGCATCTTCCAGACGAAGCTTTGCTTCCTTCATTTCTGTTTCGGTAGCGGCACCTACACGGATAACAGCTACACCGCCTGCCAGTTTGGCAAGTCTTTCCTGTAATTTTTCTCTGTCGAAATCAGATGTGGTTTCTTCAATCTGCTTCTTAATCTGTGCAACACGGGCTGCAATAGCTTCCTTGTCGCCTTCGCCGTCAACGATAACGGTGTTCTCTTTCTGAACCTTAACGGATTTAGCACGGCCAAGCTGTTCCATAGTGGTGTCTTTCAGTTCCAGACCAAGTTCGGAGCTGATGACCTGACCGCCGGTCAGAATAGCGATATCCTCCAGCATTGCTTTTCTTCTGTCGCCATAGCCGGGAGCCTTAACAGCTACTACATTGAAGGTACCACGCAGTTTGTTGACAATCAGAGTGGTAAGAGCTTCGCCCTCTACGTCTTCTGCAATGATTAACAACTTTGCGCCGGACTGTACAATCTGCTCTAACAGAGGAAGGATTTCCTGAATGTTGGAAATCTTCTTGTCGGTAATGAGGATGTACGGATTTTCCAGTGTAGCTTCCATCTTATCCATATCGGTTGCCATGTATGCGGAAATGTAGCCTCTGTCAAACTGCATACCTTCTACTAAATCCAGTTCGGTCTGCATGGTCTTGCTTTCCTCAATGGTGATAACACCGTCCTTGGAAACCTTCTCCATAGCATCTGCTACCAGGTTGCCGACTTCCTCGTCTCCTGCGGAAATGGTTGCAACTCTTGCAATGTGTTCCTTGCCGTTTACCTTGGAGCTCATCTTTGCGATGGCTTCAACAGCACAGTCGGTAGCTTTCTTCATACCTTTTCTTAAGATAATGGGATTTGCACCTGCTTCCAGGTTCTTCATGCCGGCATTAATCATTGCCTGTGCCAGAACGGTTGCGGTTGTGGTACCGTCACCTGCTACATCGTTTGTCTTGGTTGCTACTTCTTTGACTAACTGGGCACCCATGTTTTCAAACGGGTCTTCCAGTTCAATTTCCTTTGCAATGGTAACACCGTCGTTGGTGATAAGGGGAGCGCCGAAGGACTTATCCAGTACTACGTTTCTTCCTTTGGGTCCAAGTGTTACTCTGACGGTGTCTGCCAACTGGTCTACACCTCTGCCTAATGCTGCACGGGCATCTGCTCCGTATTTAATTTCTTTTGCCATAATGAAAACGCCTCCGTTTTTTCTTATTTTTACTCGATAACTACTAAGATATCGCTCTGTCTTACAATAATGTATTCTTCGTCTTCAATCTTTACATCTGTTCCCGCATATTTGGAATAGATAACCTGGTCTCCGACCTTTACTTCCATTTTAACTTCCTTGCCGTCTACCACACCGCCGGGACCTACTGCAATAACTTCTGCCTGCTGGGGTTTTTCTTTATTCTGTCCCGGAAGAACAATACCGGATTTTGTTGTTTCTTCTGCTACTAACTGTTTCAATACGACTCTGTCGCCAAGTGGAACTAACTTCATAATGAATGCCTCCTTAAAGTCTTATGTTTTGTTAGCACTCAATGTTCATGAGTGCTAATTACTAAAGCATATATTAGTTTTATATGCAGTTCTTTGCAACCGTATGCAGAGCAGTTCTGCTCATTCAATCTATATATTATCTCTCTTTTTCTCACGTTTTCTTATCATTTCTTATTTTTGCCCTGTGGAGCGGATTTAATATTTATTTTATAAATATTATTCGCACTTGATTTCCAGATAGCCGAGCAGCTTGCTCTTGTCGTACTCTTCCAGAACACCTAAGTTGGAGTCATAGTATTTGCCGTCAAAGTACACAAGGTAATGGCAGTATCTGCCCATTCTTTCCATTAAGATACAGCACTTGGGAAGCACGCAGTCCCTGCCCTCGGTGTAAGTAATGACATCCTTGTGGTCGATGCCGTAATAGTTCAGGGCGGAAATCACCATACCCATGGTTGCCTGCCACTCCCTGCAGTCCATAACGCGGATAACATCCGCAATGGTAACACCTGCCAGCATGGCTACGCAGGTCTGTCCGCAAAGACCGTCCTCCGGCTGGATGATAACCTGCATGCTGTCAATTTTACGGATGGGGTTATCAAAGCTGTAAGGGCTGTCGGGGGAAACTTCAATGATGCTGCCGCTGATATGCAGAAGCATCTGGTGGGTCTTCGTGAGGTCTACCTTGATGGCATCCTTGTCTTCAATATGAATTTCATAATTTCCTTTTTCCTTGGGCAGCAGCTTGCAGGCAATGATTTCGTTGTCCAGAACCATGTCGGCTTTGATTTCATCACGCAGCTTGCAGACCTCCCACACATTAAAAGGAAGCTGGATTACAAATCCATTCTCTTTTTTGTCAATTTTTCCGGTAAAAAAATAACGCATTGCAACTTCTCCTATCTACTGTATTTTTGAGTTTTTCGCCTGGGACGGCGGAAAACCGAAATGCTTTTTGAACAGCTTGCTGAAATGGTACGCATCGTCATATCCCACGGCTGCCGCCACTTCCCTGATATTGGTGTAGCCCTCCTTCTGCAAAAGCTCCAGTGCCTTCTGCAGGCGGATGTTAATCAGATGCCGTATGGGCGCTTCTCCTGTCTCGCTCTTAAAAATCTTGGATATGTAAAAGGGACTTAAATACATATTTTCCGCAATGGTATCGAGGGAGATTTTTTCCGCATAATGGTCTTCAAAATAGCTGACTATCTGCTCCACCACATATTTTTTGTTGACGGACTCGAATGCATAACCGCTTTTAATCTCCTGCGGCTCCATCTGGCTTTTTAAGAGCAACAGAAGCATCTGCATCATGTAGGCCTTCATCATAAAATACCGGCCCTCCCAGCACACGGCATTTTCCGCTTCCAGCGAAGCGCAGAGCTTAAAAAGCTTCCGCTGCAGCTCGCCCGTGGTATGCACAATGGCATTGCCCTCCGGCAGCGGGAACGCATTGTCCGGCAGCCCCTTTATATGAATGTCCGATACTCCCACAAAAAATTCCGTAACGGCGGTCTGTTTGTCTTTCACAAGTCCCTGATGCATAACGCCGGGATTTAAGATAAGCACGTCGCCCTCTTCCACGGGGTAAACCTTTCCGTCAATCCGGTAAAAGCCGGAGCCCGACATCATAAACGCGATTTCCAGGAAGTCGTGGCAATGATACCTTTTTTCGTCCCGGTCGCGTTTTCCCTTCCAGGTAAAAAGAAAGGTCGGATTAAAATTTTCCAGCTGTATATTCTCCTGTCTGTCACACATATCTGCCCCACGCCTTTCCACAACCTGTAAATCCTGCTCCTCTTATTTTACAAAAAACAAGGATAAATGTAAAAGGTTTTTTTGCAAAAAGATACAAACAACATACAAGATAGTCCATTTCCTTTTAAAAGCCGTATGATAATATTTTTCATAGAATTTACCGTGTAAAAATTTATTTTTCACTATTTACATTATCCGGAGGTTTTACTATGACACCTATGAAATGGTTTTTCTCCTTTTTGAAGAAATACCGTAAAAATCTGATTTTCGGAATTTTTCTTACCATCCTGATTACCGCCCTGAACATCGTCAATCCCTACATATCCGGTATGATTGTCGATGATGTCATCACCGGCGGACAGTACAATCTGCTCTATCCTCTGGTCGGACTGATGCTCTTAATTGTCATTATCCGCGGCGCCCTGCGCTTTTACTACCAGCTTGTCTTCGAGACGGCATCCCAGGGTGTTCTGTATGACATGCGGGACAAAGTATACCGTAAACTCCTGCAGGAGGACTTTGCCTTTTATAATATGAAGAGAACCGGTGACCTGATGAGCCGTCAGACCGGAGATATGGATGCCATCCGCCATTTTGTGGCTTATGTCATCTACAACACTCTGGAAAATGTCCTGATGTTTGTCTTTGCGCTTGTCATGATTTTTACCGTCAATGCAAAGTTAGCTCTCTGCATGCTTGTTGTACTGCCTTTTACCGCGCTGTGCACCTATATGCAGTCCAAAGAAGTAAAGCCCGCTTTTAAGCGGAACCGCGACTGCTTCTCTTCCTTAAATGCTTTTGTGCAGGAAAATGTCAGCGGCAACCGCGTGGTTAGAGCCTTTTCCAAGGAAGACTACGAAATCGAAAAATTCAACAAAGAAAACGACGCCTTCCGTGCTGCCCAGATTTCCGCATCCGGTGTGTGGAAAAAATACGTGCCCATTTTTGAAGTGCTGGCGTATTCCTTAAACATCATCCTCATGCTCTACGGCGGCTACATGGTAATTCAGGGCGAGATTACCTTAGGCGACCTGGTTGTGGTAAACGGGTATCTGTGGATGCTTAACAATCCCCTCCGTATGGCGGGCTGGCTGGTCAACGACATCGGCAACTTCATTACCTCCGTGGAAAAAATTTACACCACCTACAACGAAGAGCCCCATGTCAAAACACCTTACACCGGCACCCATACCCACTTAAACGGTGCCGTGGAATTTGAAAACGTGTCCTACCGTGCGGACGACGAGGACATTGTCATGGACATCAACTTCAAGGTAAAGCCCGGTCAGACCGTGGGCATCATCGGCTCCACCGGTGCCGGCAAATCCACGATTATGAACCTGCTCTGCCGTTTCTATGACACCACCTCCGGCACGGTACGCATTGACGGCGAGGATGTTCGGAATATGGATTTATACAATCTTCGTGACAACATCGGCATGGCTATGCAGGATGTGTTCCTGTTTTCCGATACCATCGAAGGCAACATCGCCTACGGCCGTCCCGACTGTTCCTTTGAGGATGTCAAAAAAGCTGCCATTATGGCGGACGCCAACCACTTTATCAGTGCCATGCCGGACGGCTACGACACCATTGTGGGCGAACGCGGCGTAGGTCTTTCCGGCGGTCAGAAACAGCGTATTTCTTTAGCAAGAGCACTGCTTAAAGACCCTTCCATTCTGATTTTGGACGACACCACTTCTGCCGTGGATATGGAAACCGAAAGCTATATCCAGAAGCAGCTTAAAAATATTGACAAGAAATGCACTATTTTCATCATTGCCTACCGCATCTCTTCCATTAAAGATGCCGACCTGATTTTAGTTATGGACAAAGGCCGCATCATTGAGCAAGGCAGCCACGAGGAGCTGATGAAGAAGGGCGGCTACTATGCCGAAACCTTCCACAGCCAGTACGGAGAAATTCCGAAAGAACTGTTACCTGAAAATTCCGCAGCGAAAGGAGGCTGTTAAGATGGCAAGAAACCGTTATGATGTGGATGAAACCTTAGAGGATTCCTTTGACTTAAACCAGGTAAAACGTCTGGCAAATTACATAAAACCTTATAAAAAGGAAATGGGCTTTGTTATCTTTATGATGCTGTCCTCTTCCGCCCTCACCATGCTGATTCCTATTTTCTTCCAGAAAATCATGGATGTATGCATTCCGTCAAAGGACATGAAGCAGATTTTCGTATATGCGGGTTTGACGCTTGTCATTGCCCTTTACACTGCCTTTTCCCTGGCGCTCAAAATCAAGCACATGAGCTCCATCGGTCAGAATATCATCCACGATTTGCGCTACGACATTTTCAAGCACCTGCAGGAGCTTCCTTTTTCCTACTTTGACGATAAGCCCCACGGCAAAATCCAGGTCCGTGTGGTAAACTACGTCAACAGCTTAAGTGATTTGTTAAGCAACGGTATCGTCAACACCCTGACCGACCTCTGCAACCTGATTTTCATTCTGATTTTCATGTTGATTGAGGATGTGCGCCTGACGTTAATCTGTCTGGCGGGTCTGCCCCTTTTAGCCCTTGTCATTGTCTTTATCAAGAAAAGACAGCGCCGCGCATGGCAGATTCAGAGCAACAAGCAGTCCAACTTAAACGCCTACATTGCCGAAAGCATCGGTGGTATCCGGGTTACCCAGTCCTTTGTCCGGGAAGACCGCAACGTGGGCATTTTCAACAATTTAAGCACCAGCTACCGCAGCGCCTGGATGCGTGCCGTAAAATACAACTTTATCCTCTGGCCGGGTGTGGACATCATTTCCACCATTACCACCTCATTTGTATACATTTTAGGTGTGCGCTTTATTTTAGCTCCTTCCTCCACCCTGACCGTCGGTGTACTGATTGCTTTTACCGCATACATCAGCCGCTTCTGGCAGCCGATTAACACACTGGCAGGTTTTTATAACTCCTTACTGACCGCCATTTCCTATCTGGAACGTATTTTTGAAACCATTGACGAGCCGGTACTGGTTAAGGATGCGGAGGATGCTGTGGAAATGCCGCCCATCAAAGGCGAAGTTACCTTTGAAAACGTATCCTTCAGCTACGAAGAAGGTCATAAAATTTTAGACAACATCAACTTTACGGTTAAACCCGGCGAAACCTATGCCATTGTGGGCCCCACCGGTGCTGGCAAGACCACCATTGTCAACCTTATCAGCCGCTTCTACAATGTGGACTCCGGCAGGATTTTAATTGACGGCGTGGATATTTCCAAAGTAACGCTCCGCTCCCTCAGGACCCAGATGGGTATTATGATGCAGGACTCCTTTATTTTCTCCGGCACCATTATGGACAATATCCGCTACGGCAACAAAACCGCTACCGATGAGGAAGTTATCCGCGCAGCCAAGACCGTCTGCGCCCATGAATTTATTGAGAAACTGGAAAACGGTTACTATACCGAGGTAAACGAACGGGGAAGCCGTCTTTCCGCCGGTCAGCGCCAGCTTATCTCCTTTGCCCGTGCGCTCCTTGCCAACCCCGCCATCCTGATTTTGGACGAGGCGACCTCCAGCATTGATACGGAAACGGAAATCCTTTTGCAGAAGGGTCTGAACGAGCTTCTGAAAAACAGAACCTCCTTCATCATCGCCCACAGACTTTCCACCATCAAAAATGCCAACTGCATCATGTACGTGGACCAGGGCAGCATTATGGAAAAGGGCAATCACGACGAACTTCTTGCCCAGCACGGTGAATACTACCACCTGTATATGTCGCAGTATGATTTCCTGAAGAAATAAAAATTTTCGTCAAAAAACGGAGTGCGTGAAATCACACACTCCGTTTTTCATTTTATTCTTTACCTTATCGCAGAATAATCTTTCTGCTTCAACCCAGGTTGCATAGCACTTGCATTCTTCCATTCTGCGTCAAAGTTCCGGACGTTTGGTAGTGACAGGGAAAACATTACAATTTATTATGTTTTGAGAATTTCCCTGATTAATCTTCATACTCTTCGATTTTATAAGATAATAGTCTCACATCAGTATTCAGCAGCTTGTATACAATATTCTCCAAATACCAGGACATATCTGTATACTTTCCCTTAACAGTTTTACGATTTATTGCTATGCTCAATATAATTTGACTGGTATTATATGCCATTAAAGAAATCCCTTCCGTACCATTACAATAAAATAAGTTTACACCTATCTGTTCTTTGCTTTCAATTTTTTTAGAAATAATATCATATAGCTCACTTTCAGATATCTCGTCACATCGCCAATCGTACTTATCGTCATCACCAATGGGCAAATATTCGACCTTCCCTTGTGGATTATAAATATACCATCCTATTTGTTGAAATATCTTTAAAACATCTGTTATACTTTCTGAATAATAGCTGCAATCTAATATCATTAACGCTTCCATTCACATGCTCCTTTAATCTAATAATTCTGTAAATATTATTCCTTTTTTGAGTAAGCCATTGTTTTATTGATTCTGGTATAGTATCTGCCGTAAAATCAGCCATTTCATCTGTATCTTTAATTCCGCTGGCTTTTGCAACGTCTATCGTCTTCTAAAACTTTATCGCCTTTACCATAGAAGTTCTAAATTCACACACTCGAATACCCCTGAAATTGTTACGGAACACACTCTTTTTTATTCCAACATTTCAACAAACTCTTAGAATGTATCTGCTATCATACTACAAAATTAATGTT
>ERZ808252.2510-NODE-2510-length-10927-cov-5.297829_pt1 | contig 10927 bp, 8 predicted proteins | sample MGYA00521242_ERZ808252 | MGnify/ENA primary metagenome ERZ808252 (study PRJEB31516, sample SAMN03275581) | gut metagenome | biome: mammalia-associated habitat; material: feces | host: Papio cynocephalus | place: Kenya | collected 2012-08-07 ...
CGACTTTTTTCCGTTTTCCCGCTCCCCAGCCATATCTTGTGCCAAAGTCATCCCCCTCCACACAAGCTGCCATCCGCCGCTGCAAAAAAGCGCCGGGCAAAAAGCCCGGCGCCCTGCGCTTCCGCGTTTATTTCAAATACTGCTTCAGCGCCTCCACCCGGTCGCAGCGCTCCCAACTCAGATCCAGATCCGGGCGGCCCAGATGACCGTAAGCCGCCACCTGCTGATAAATGGGCCGCAGCAGATCCAGCTGCCGGATCATGGCCGCGGGCCGCATGTCGAACTGCTCCCGCACTACCTTGGCCAGCTGCTCATCGGAAAGCTTGCCGGTACCGTAGCTGTTGACGAAGACCGAGACCGGCTGCGCCACGCCGATGGCATAGGCCAGCTCCAGCTCGCACTTGTCCGCCAGACCCGCCGCCACCAGATTTTTCGCGATATAGCGGGCGTAATAGGCTGCCGTCCGGTCCACCTTGGTGGGATCCTTGCCGGAAAACGCGCCGCCGCCGTGGGCCGCATAGCCGCCGTAGGTGTCCACGATGATCTTGCGGCCGGTGAGACCGGAATCGCCCTGCGGCCCGCCGATGACGAAGCGGCCGGTGGGGTTCACCAGGATGCGGGTGTTTTTGTCCAGCAGACGGGAGGGCAGCGCCTTTTTGACCACTTCCTCAATGACCGCCTCCCGCACCTGCTCCAGGGAAGCCTCCGCCAGATGCTGCGTGGAGATGACCACGGTATCAAAGCGCTCGGGCTGGCCGTTTTCATCATACTGAACGGTGACCTGGCTCTTTCCGTCGGGCAGCAGGAAGGGGACCGCGCCGCTCTTGCGGACCTCCGCCAGCCGGCGGGTCAGCTCGTGGGCAAAGGTGATGGGCGCGGGCATCAGCTCCCGGGTCTCCCGGCAGGCATAGCCAAACATCATGCCCTGGTCGCCGGCGCCGATGAGATCGAAGGCGTCCCTGGCGCCCTCCCGGTTCTCCAGCGCATTATTGACGCCCATGGCGATGTCCGGGCTCTGCTCATGGATGCTGGAAAGCACCGCGCAGGTCTTGTAATCAAAGCTGTCGCCGGAGCCGTCGTAGCCGATCCGTTTGACGGTGTCCCGAACGATCTGCTGGATGTCCACATAGCAGCTGGTGGTCATCTCGCCCATGACCATCACCATGCCGGTGGTGGTGCAGGTCTCGCAGGCCACATGGGCCTTGGGATCCTGGGCCAGGACCGCGTCCAAAACGCCGTCGGACACCTGATCGCAGAGCTTATCGGGATGGCCCTCGGTAACGCTCTCGGAGGTGAAAAGTTTCTTCATAGACATATTCGCTTCCTCATTTCTTTTGAATTGAGATAAGGAAAGAAAAAAGACTCCCGAAAAGGAGTCCTGCACGCAACACAAGCCGCTCCTTATCGTTGTTAGCGGAACCACCTGTACTCTTCCGAGCAGGTTGGTGTGCGGTCACTGAGCTAACTCTCTACCGCAGCTCTGGATAATGGCGTCTATTTTATTTTCCGATCTCTGCTTGTAGTATATCAGAGCTTTCCACAAAAATCAAGTGTCTGTTTTGTGAACATTTCCGATTTTTCAGTGCCGGCGGCAGGAACGCGCCCGCCGCCGGCCTGATCTTATTATTTATATGGTGTCTCTCAACGGATCTCCGCGCCCAGACGGAACTTCAGGTTGCCCAGGATCTTCTTCATGAAGCGGTCCAGCTCCTCGGGCGTCAGCGCCTTATCCTCCGGCGCAAAGACGATCTTGAAGGCCATGCTCTTCTTGCCCTCGCCCAGCTGCGCGCCCCGGTAGATGTCAAACAGCTCCACGCCGCAGACCTGCCTGCAGGCGCTGCGGATCTCCGCCGTCAGCGCGCCGCAGGTCATCTCCTCATCCACCACCAGCGCCAGATCCCGGGTGACGGCGGGGAACTGGGAGAGCGGACGGTAGCGCAGGCCCTCGGGCATCAGCGCCGCCAGACGGGGATAATCGATCTCGCCCAGGAAGATCTTGTGGTTGGACTTGCTGTCCTTGGGCAGCTTCAGCTCGGCGGAGACGCTGTTTGCCAGCTTGCCGAACACGCCCACACACTGCTCCTGGCAGTAGATATAGGCCGCAATGCCCGGGTGCAGCCAGGAAACGTCCTCCGCGCGGATATAATCAAGCTGCAGGCCAAAGGCGCTGCCCAGCGCCTCCACCGCGCCCTTGACGGTAAAGAAGCTCTCGTCGTCGCCAAAGGCGGCAAAGCCCAGATGGAGCGTTTCCTCCGGCAGCTGCTTTATCGGCTGCTCCTTGGGGCGATATACGTTGGCCAGCTCAAAGATCCGGCCCGCGCCGTTGCCCTTTTTCAGGTTGTCCACCACCACGTTCAGCAGCGACGGCGTCAGCAGCGGCCGCATGATGGTCAGATTGGAGGACAGGGGATTCAGCAGCCGGATCACATTGCGCTCCGGCGCGTCCTCCGGCAGGTGCAGACCGTCCAGCTCCGCATCGGAATAAAACGCCAGCGTGATAGCCTCATAAAAGCCCTGGGCGCACATTTCCCGCTTGAGCTTCGCCTGCCGCCGCTGGTCCGGGGTCAGGCCGCCGGCCGTCACCTGGGCAGATTTCAGGAAGGTGGGGACGATATGGCCGTAGCCATATTCCCGGATGACCTCCTCCGCCAGATCCGGCTCGCCGATCTCGATATCCTCTCTCCAGCGGGGGGCCGTGACCTGCAGGCGGTCGCCGTCGCGCACGACCTCAAAGCTCAGCCGCCGCAAAATGCTCAGGATCTCCTCCGCGGGGACCTGGATGCCCAGCACCCGGTTGATGCCGCTGATGGTGGCTTCAAAGCGCTTGCCCTCCCGGGGCGCGCCGGCAGAGCAGTCAAAGGCGCTGGCGGTGATCTCGCCGCAGCCCAGCTCCTGGATCAGATGCAGCGCCCGGGCCATGCCCAGCTCCGTGGTATATTCGGAGATGCCCTTTTCATAGTGGCTGGAGGCGTCAGTATTCTGCCCCAGGCTGCGGGCCGTCCGGCGGATGTTGTCCCGCATGAACTTGGCGGATTCAAACAGAAGCTGGGTGGTCTTTTCCGTGATCTCGCTGCTGAGACCGCCCATGACGCCGGCCAACGCCACCGGCTCAATGCCGTCGCAGATCACCAGGTTGTTCTCCGTCAGACAAAACTCCTTGCCATCCAGCGTGGTGATGGTCTCCCCCGGGGCCGCCCGGCGGACGATGATCTGGCGTCTCTCCAGCGTATCCATGTCAAAGGCGTGCATGGGCTGGCCGATCTCCAGCATCACATAGTTGGTGATGTCCACCACATTGGAGATGCTGCGCAGGCCGCACAGTGCCAGCTGCCGCCGCATCCACCGGGGCGACTGGCCCGGGGTGATATTGCGCACATAGTGTCCCAGATACCGGGGGCAAAGCTCCGGCGCTTCCACTCGGACGCTCAGGCCAGGGTCGATATATTCGCTCCGGGTATAATCTGTAGCGGGCATTTTCAGGGGCTTGTCCAGGGCGGCGGCCACCTCCCGGGCGATGCCCAGGACCGACTGGCAGTCCGGCCGGTTGGCAGTGATGGAGATATCAAAGAGATAATCGTCCAGCCCCGTGACCTTGCAGATGTCCTCTCCGGGGACGGTATCCTTCGGCAGCTCCAGCAGACCGTAGACCTCCGCGCCGGGATACAGATCATCGTTGAGCCCCAGCTCCTGCCCGGAGCACAGCATTCCGTCGGAGGCCTGGCCCCGCATGGGCTTCGCCCTGATGACGATGCCGCCGGGCAGCGTAGCCCCGTCCAGAGCGGCGGGCGTGTGCATGCCGGCATAAACATTGGGCGCGCCGGTGACGATCTGGATGTCATGGCCATATTCGCCGCAATCCACCTTGCAGACGAACAGATGCGTGCCCTCCATAGGTGTGCATTCCGTTACCTCGCCCACCACCACGCGCCGGATGCCGGCGGAAAGGTCGATGAGCTCCTCCACCTCAAAGCCGCAGTCAAAGAGCCTTGTCTCCAGCTCCTGGGCGGAAATATCGATGTCCACATATTGCTTGAGCCAGCTGAACGGTATTTTCATGGCTTTTCCCTCCTTAACCCTTGAACTGTTCGAGGAACCGCAGGTCGTTCTCGAACATCAGACCGATGTTGTTGATGCCGTATTTCAGCATGGCGATGCGCTCCAGACCGATGCCGAAGGCAAAGCCGGAATAAACGGAGGGATCGATGCCGCAGTTTTCCAGAACGCTGCGGTGGACCACGCCGGCCCCCAGCACCTCGATCCAGCCGGTGTGCTTGCACAGGGAGCAGCCCTTGCCGCCGCACGCAAAGCAGCTCACGTCCACCTCCACGCTGGGCTCGGTAAAGGGGAAGTAGGAGGGACGCAGCCGGGTCTTCACCTCCGGGCCGAACAGCGCCTGGACGAACCGGTCCAGCATGCCCTGCAGGTCGCAGAGGGTGATGCCCTTGTCCACCACAAGGCCCTCCATCTGATGGAACATGGGCGAATGGGTGGCATCGCTGTCGGAGCGGAAGACCCGTCCCGGTGAAAGCACCTTGATGGGCGGCTTTTCCCGATCCATAACGCGGATCTGGCCGCCGCTGGTCTGGGTGCGCAGGACGATGTCCTCCGCCACATAGAAGGTATCCTGCATATCTCTGGCCGGATGGTTCTTGGGCACGTTCAGCCGGGTGAAATTGTGCTCGTCATCCTCGATCTCCGGCCCCTCAAAGATCTCAAAGCCCATGCCGGAAAACACGTCGATGATCTCGTTTTTGATCCGCGTGATGGGGTGCAGCCCGCCGGTGGTCCGGCAGACGCCGGGAAGGGTGATGTCCACAGCCTCCGCCTTGTTGCGGGCCGCCAGCTCCGCCGCCTCGATCTGTGCGGAAAGAGACTGATATTTGTCCTCCGCCCAGACCTTGAACTCATTGATGACCTTGCCTGCCGCCGGACGCTCCTCCTTGGAGACGGCGCCCAGGCCCTTCATCAGACCGGCCACCGCGCCCTTTTTGCCAAGATAGCTCTGCCAGAGCTCTGCCAGCTCCTCCCGGGAATGGACCGCTCCCAGGGCCGTCTCCAGCTGCTGCCGGAGGGCCTTGATCTTTTCTTCCATAATGCACCTCGTTCTATGTTTTTTATGTTACTTTTTGAGACCAAAAGAAAAAACAGCCCCGTCCCACCGCTGGGACGAAGCTGCATCGCTCCGTGGTACCACCCAGATTCCGCCCGACCGCCCTTCCTTGCAAAAGGGGCCGGAGCAGCGCTCTGCCTGCCGGTAACGGGGCAAACCGTCCTTCGCTACTGAGGCCTCTGCCCTTTGGCGCAGGAAGCTCGGGAGGGAATTTCCGCAGCTCCGTTCGGAGGGCCTTTCAGCCGGCGAGCCCTCTCTCTTGCGCGCCGCCCGCAGGCGGCAGACCCGGATCTCTGCGCACTGTCTCCGTCAATGCCTTTTTCTCGATTCGTTCTGATGATTTATGATAGCACAGCCGCCGCCGTTCGTCAAGCAAAACCGCCGCTTCGCCCCATAAAACGAGAACAGGAGACGCAAAACGCGTCTCCCCATTCCCGAAAGCGGGTCTCCCCGTCAGATCACAGATTTTCCTCGGCCTGCTTGATCATCTTGCGGACCATCTCGCCGCCGATGCTGCCGGCCTGCCTGGAGGTCAGGTCGCCATTGTAGCCTTCCTTCAGATTGACGCCGACTTCGCGAGCAGTCTCCATTTTGAACTGATGCATCGCTTCCTTGGCGTTGGAGGACAGGTTAGACTTATTATTCGTCATGGTCGTTTCTCCTTTCTTTCGGATTACGACCATAGTTTGCGCCGCCGCAAAACAAATATTCCGGTAATTTCTTCCTGCGGAGCCGCTTGCTTTTATTTTTCTGTCTCCGGCGCTTTTTCGCGGAAAAACGCCCGGATCTCCGCCTCCGTGCAGGCGGCGCTGCCCTGGGCAAAGCCGTCTCTGCCGCCGCCCCGGCCATGCAGCGCCTGGTTCATCTCCTTCACCAGCGCCCGGAGGTCCTGTCCCGGATGGATGACCGCATACTGATAGCCGCCCTCCGTTCCCGCAAAGACGGCGCAGCGCCCGCAGGCAGCCCGGGCCAGGGCATCGCACAGACGGCGGACGCCGTCGCCCCGCAGCGGCTCCCGCACCAGCAGGACCTCCTTCTCTCCCCGGTGCTCCTCCGCCAGACGGGCAAACTGCTCCTCCTCCAGCCGGGCCAGCTGCTCCCGGGTCTCCGCCAGCTCCTGCCGCAGGCGCTCCACGGCGGCGGCGGTCTTTTCCGGCTTTACGGAAAGGGCCTGTCCCACCTGCCGGTTCTGATCCCAGCTGCCGCTGAGGGCGTCCAGCGCACGCTGTCCGCACAGAAGCTCCAGCCGCACGCCCTCGCGGAACCTCTGACAGCTGAGGAACTTGACCAGCCCCACCTGCCCGCTGCTTTTCACATGGGTGCCGCAGCAGGCGCAAAGATCCGCGCCGGGAAAGCCCGTCAGCCGCACCGGCCCCTCCAGGGCCTTTTTGCTGCGGTAATGGATCGCGGCCAGCGCTTCCCGGTCGGGCCAGGTGATCTCAATGGGGTGATCCTCCCAGAGATAGCGGTTGGCCCGGGCCTCCACCTCCAGCACCTGCTCCCAGGTCAGCGGCGCGTTGTAATCAATGGTGACCACGCTCTCGCCCATGTGAAAGCCCACATTATCGCAGCGGAAGGCTTCGCAGAGCATACCGGAGACGATATGCTCGCCGGAATGCTGCTGCATATGGTCAAAGCGCCGGGCCCAGTCCAGAACGCCCTCCACCGTCTCCCCCTCCGGCAGCGGCCGGTCGCAGGTGTGGACGATCTGCCCCTCCCATTCATGCACATCCAGCACCCGGGCCGGCCCCAGCGTTCCATGATCGGCGGGCTGTCCGCCGCTCTCGGGATAAAAGGCGGTCCGGTCCAGCACCACAAGATACTGCCCCCCGTGCTCCCGGCAGGTCTCCACCCGGCCGGTAAAGCGCTTCAAAAAAGCATCCTCATAATAAAGCTTGACGGTCTTCATGCCCTCCGCGCTCCTTTTCGCCGTTTTCTGTTTTTATGATACCCCATCCGTCGGCAAAAGGCAAGCAAAAGGCGCGTGCCGCGCACGCGCCCCAGCGCTTCGCCGCCTGATCAGCGGATGGAGACGACGGTATAATCCTTATCCTCCACGGCCTTTTTCAAAGCGGCGTCGTCCACAGGCCCGCTGAGGGTCACTACGGCCAGCCCCGTTTCGTGGCTCACCTGCGCCTGCGCCACCTGGGGCAGCGCCTCCAGCGCCTTCTTTACCGTAGCCTCGCAGTGGGAACACATCATGCCCCGGATCTCCATTGTCTTTTCCATGGTGGTTTCCTCCTTTAATTGGATCGTAACGGGCGCTTTTTTCCGTTTCCTGTCCCGCCCGGCGTCCCGCAGGCGGAAGAGATTGAGCCGCAGCGCGTTGGATACCACGCAGAAGCTGGAAAGGCTCATGGCCGCCGCCCCCAGCATGGGGTTCAGCGTCAGTCCCAGCGGGATAAACACGCCGGCGGCGATGGGGATGCCGACGGTATTGTAGAAAAACGCCCAAAACAGATTTTCATGGATGTTCCGCAGGGTGGCCCGGCTGAGCCGGATGGCGGCGGGCACATCGCTGAGCCGGCTGTTGACCAGCACCACGTCTGCGGCATCGATGGCCACGTCTGCTCCCGCGCCGATGGCCACGCCCAGATCCGCCCGGGTGAGGGCGGGAGCGTCGTTGATGCCGTCGCCCACCATGGCCACCTTGCCCTGGGCCTTCAGCTGCCGGACGACGGCCTCCTTGCCCTCCGGCAAAACGCCGGCCACCACCCGGTCCACGCCGGCCTGCCGGCCGATGGCCTTTGCCGTGCGGGCGTTATCGCCGGTGAGCATGACCACGGCCACGCCCATCTCCCGCAGCTCCTGCACCGCCCGGGGGCTGTCCTCCCGGATCACATCCGCCACGGCGATCAGTCCCAGCAGCCGGCTCTCCCGGCTGAAATACAGCGGGGTCTTCCCTTCCTCCGCCAGCGCCGCGCCCCGGCGGGCCAGCGTCTCGGGGATCTCGCCCTCCGCGCGCAGAAAGACTTCGCTGCCGCCCCGGAGGAGCTGGCCCTGCCAGCGGCCCTCCAAACCGTTTCCGGGCAGGGCGCGAAAGCCCTCCACAGGCTCCGGCGCGATCTGCTCTTCCTCCGCCCGCTGCAAAACGGCCCGGGCCAGCGGATGCTCGCTTTTGCTTTCCAGTCCTGCCGCCAGCGCCAGCAGCGTATGAGCATCCACGCCCTCCGCCGGGATCACATCTGTCACCCTCGGCTGGCCGCAGGTGATGGTGCCTGTCTTGTCCAGCGCCACGATCTGCACCCGGCCCATCTCCTCCAGCGAGGCGGCCGTCTTGAACAGGATCCCGTTTTTCGCCCCCAGTCCGCTGCCCACCATGATGGCCACCGGCGTCGCCAGCCCCAGCGCGCAGGGGCAGCTGATCACCAGCACGGAGATCCCCCGGGCCAGCGCATAGCCTGCGCTCTGCCCCAGCAGCAGCCAGACTGCCGTAGTGACGGCGGCAATGGCCATCACCGCCGGGACGAACACGCCGGAGACCCGGTCCGCCACCTTTGCGATGGGGGCCTTGGTGGCGGCGGCGTCGGAGACCATGCGGATGATCTGGGAAAGCGTGGTGTCCTGCCCCACCCGGGTAGCCCGGCACTTCAAAAAGCCCGACTGATTCACCGTTGCGGCAGAAACGCCGTCGCCGGGGCGCTTGTCCGCAGGGATGCTCTCGCCGGTGAGGGCGGATTCGTCTACGGCGCTCTCCCCCTCCAGCACCACGCCGTCCACCGGGATGCTCTCGCCGGGGCGGACGGTAAAGAGCTCGTCCTGCTTCACCTGTCCGATGGGGACGGAGATTTCCTTCCCTTCCCGCAGCACGGTGGCCGTCTTGGGCGCCAGCTTCATCAGGCCTCGCAGGGCATCGGTGGTGCGGCCCTTGGAGCGGGCCTCCAGCAGCTTGCCCACGGTGATCAGCGTCAGGATCATGGCGGCGGATTCAAAATAGAAATCCATCATATAGGTCATCACCGCCTGGCTGTCGCCCCGGACCTGGGCCGCCGTCATGGCAAAGAGGGCATAGGTGCTGTAGCCAAAGGCGGCGGTGGAGCCCAGCGCCACCAGCGTGTCCATATTGGGCGCCCGATGCAGCAGGCTCTGAAAGCCGCTGATAAAAAATTTCTGATTGATCACCATAACGGCCGCCGCCAGCAGCAGCTGGGTCAGGCCCATGGCCACATGATTGTCCTGATAAAAGGCAGGCAGGGGCCAGCCCCACATCATATGCCCCATGGAAACATACATCAGCGCCAGCAAAAAGCCCAGCGACCAGAAAAGCCGCTTTTTCAGCCTTGGCGTCTCATGATCCTCCAGACGCGCCTCCTCCTGCGCCTGCCCCTGCTCCGCCGGCGCGCCGCTCTGCAGGGAAGCGCCGTAGCCCGCCTGCTCCACCGCCCGGATCACAGCCTCCGGCGCGGCGTCGCCCTCCACGCCCATGGCGTTGGTCAAAAGGCTCACGGAGCAGCTCCGCACCCCCGGCACCTTGCCCACGGCCTTTTCCACCCGGGCCGCGCAGGCCGCGCAGCTCATGCCCGTAACATTGTATTGCTTCATGCCTCCGCCTCCGTTCATTTCATCAGCTTCTGCAGCGTATGCACCAGCTCGTCGATCACTGCATCGTCGCCCGCCCGGATGTCCTGCGCCACGCAGGTGCGGATGTGGCTGGCCAGCAGCTCCTTATTAAAGGCGTTCACCGCCGCGTTCACCGCCGCAGACTGCACCAGAATATCCGGGCAGTAAGCGCCGTTTTCCACCATGGCGCGGATGCCGCGGATCTGGCCCTCGATGCGGTTGAGCCGGTGGATCAGCTTTTTATATTCCTCCGGCGACCGTTCCTTCTTCCGCCGGGCGCACATGGCGCAGTTCCGTTCCTCCATAGACTGTCCCGTCCTTTCGGCAATATACCCCCTCCGGGTATTTCCATTTTATACCCCCGCCCGGTATTTGTCAACCCCCCCTTGACTGCGGGATGAAAAAAAGAGACAGCCCGAGGGCTGTCTCAGCTTGCAAAATGCGCTTTAATCGTCCAGATAAAACAGGACCGTAGACCGGGCGAGGAAGCCCATGCTGAAGGCGCCGTAGTCCGTGCTGCCGGAATAAGGCTCTGCCAGCGGCGTCACCGTCCCGGCGGAGACGGAATATACATAGCGCTCCTCCGGCTGCACGCCTTCCAGAAACGCCATCCCGGGCAGCATCAGCCCCAGCTCCCGCCAGGCAGGCTCGCCCGCAGGAAGCTCCTTCCGGGACCATTCCAGGATATCCTGCGCCGCCGCCCAGCCCTGGGCCAGCGTCAGCTTGCCCGCCTGCTCCGCCCCGGGGACAGAAACGGCCCGCGCCGCGGCCTCTCCCGCCGTCACCGCTTCCGTCTCGCCCAAAACGGCGCTTTCCACCCGCAGGACCGTTTCCTCCGGGCCGGTCTCCACATTCAACAGCAGCGCGGGCTTTTCGCCCCGGCCATCCTTCAGCCATTCCTCCTGCCCGCCGCCGCAGCCGGAAAGCGGCAGCGCCAAAAGACAGAGGATCAGCAGCCATGAGATCATTCGTTGCTTCATGGGAACGCTCCTTTCCGCGTTACAGTTCTCTCCGGATCCTTCTATTATAGATTGTAGCAGGCCCCGCCCGGGCCGGCAATTGGTAAAGCTTCCGTTTTCGTGCTATTTTTTTGTGCATATCGCACTGTATTCTATTTTCCCGCGATTTTTCGAAAAAATTCGTTGACAAACTGCGGCGGCTGTGTTACTATATAACTCGGCTTCCGGAGAAAGCCGGTGGAAATGGCCAAGTAGTTCAGTTGGTTAGAACGCTAGCCTGTCACGCTAGAGGTCGTGG
>ERZ808252.2512-NODE-2512-length-10918-cov-2.508515_pt1 | contig 10918 bp, 10 predicted proteins | sample MGYA00521242_ERZ808252 | MGnify/ENA primary metagenome ERZ808252 (study PRJEB31516, sample SAMN03275581) | gut metagenome | biome: mammalia-associated habitat; material: feces | host: Papio cynocephalus | place: Kenya | collected 2012-08-07 ...
TAAACGGCGCGACTTTCGGCGCAATCTTGAAAAGTGTTTTCGGAAACGATTTGCACATTCTCGTCATTGCGATACACACTGGAACAGTGCCTATCGCAAGACCGACGTTTTGTCTGCCCGGATGGTGCAACTGCACGAACAATTTCGCGCCGTGACGATGTATACGCTCGCTGAATTCGTGAAGACCTGCAATCTGATAGTCGTGGCTTGCGCCAAGTTGTGCAAACGCCGCCGCGCCGTGTTTGTCGTTGATACGGCAAATCTCGGTGATGATAAGTCCCGTGCCGCCTTTTGCGCGTTCTTCGTAATAATCCATCATCTGCTCGGTGGTGCAACCGTCAAATTGACCGAAGCCCATAAGCATAGGCGACATGACTATGCGGTTCTTAATTTCGCAAGTGCCTATCTTCATAGGCGAAAACAGCATTTTATATTCCATAATTCTCCGTTGCGAGCGCAATACGCCCTATTTTTGTTATATAAACGTATTGTAACATACAATAACCGACTTCGCAAGAGATAAATTTACAAGTTAATCAATATTGCCGTAAAACGACGAATAATTGCTCGACGAATAAATTAATTTAATGAAAAACGCCCCGAAAGGAGCGTTTCTTAGGTTTTGTTTCTAATTTATTGTTAGGCAACAGATATTATAATCTAAAAACTGCGTTTATTGAATGTCGTTTTGCTGTTTGAACGCTTTCACGGTGTTTTCGATGAGCATAGTCACCGTCATAGGTCCAACACCGCCCGGAACGGGAGTGATGAGCGAGCATTTCGGCGAAACCGTAGCAAAATCGACGTCTCCGCAAAGTTTGCCGTTCTCGTCTCTGTCCATGCCGATGTCTATCACAACCGCGCCTTCCTTGACCATATCTTCTTTAAGGAATTTGGCTTTGCCGATTGCAACGCACACTATATCCGCGTTTTTGGTGATTTCTCCGAGATTTTTCGTGCGAGAATGGCAAACCGTCACCGTGCAGTTCTTGTCTAGCAACAGTTGCGCAAGCGGCTTTCCGACGAGATTAGAACGTCCGACCACGACTGCGTTTTTGCCTTGCAACTCAACACCGTAATGTTCGAGCAGTCTTATAACTCCCAGCGGAGTGCACGCAACGAGACTGTCTCTGCCAGTCCAAAGTCTGCCCTTTTGCGTGAAAGTGCAACCGTCAACGTCTTTTTCGGGACAAATAAGGTCTATAAGGGCAATTTCATCAAGGTGCTTGGGAAGCGGCAGTTGCAAAATCATGCCGTTTACGTCTATATTCTCGTTGAGATAACCGATAGTGCCCGCAACTTCGTCGAAAGTGCTGTTTTCGGGCAGTTTGCACAAAAACGATTTGATACCCACTTCATCGCAAGCCTTGATTTTGTTGCGAACGTAAACTTGCGACGCAGGATCGTCCCCCACGAGAATAACCGCAAGACCAATTTGCTTGCCCGTCTGACTTTGAAGTTTTTCGACTTCCGCTTTTATATTTTCGCGCGTTTTTTGAGCAACTAGTTTACCGTCGATGATTTGCATATATCGCTCCAACTTTTTTGATATTGCCATTATATCGCCAGAAATCGCTTATTGCAAGCAATTAAAGGATAGACATAAGTCGATTTTGCGGTTAAAACAAGCACAAATTCGGCAGTTTTCGACATTCTAACGCACTTAAAAGAAGTTTTTATATTGCTATTGACATTTTTAATATTTTACAATATAATAAATTGAAAAAGTTTTTAGGGCGCAAACTAAGTTTGCGGAAGGATAGAATTATGAACTCTTGGGCAGTCGTTGACTGGACTACGGACGTTTGGCATTTTATAGTCAGAATGCTCATTGCCGCCGTGTGCGGATTCGTCATCGGTCTCGAACGCAAATCACGCAGTAAAGAAGCGGGTATCAGAACGCACGCCATCGTGTGTCTTGCCGCTTGTCTTTTCATGATATTGTCAAAATATCTCGCACAACCGCTCTTTTCTGATATGCCGAACAGCACGTTCACGGGTGACGCAACTCGTATTGCGTCTCAGGTCGTCACAGGCATAGGCTTTTTGGGCGCAGGTATCATCATGTACAGACGCGACGTCATGCACGGGCTCACCACTGCGGCAGGCGTATGGGCAACCGCTGCGATCGGCATGGCTCTCGGCGCAGGTTTCATCGTAACAGGCGTGAGCGCAACCGCAATCATCGTCATCTTGCAACTTATATTCCACCTTCCCGTCAAAGCCTTCACCACCCGTCATATTTCCATTATAAGAATGCTCGTGTGGCTTGAAAACGACGAAATTCTCGATAAGATCACCGACACTCTCGGCTCGAAGAAAATCACGTCGTACAAGGTCAAACAATCGGACGGAAAAATGGTTGCAAGCGTCGAAGTTTCAACGACAGACGAATTCTCTGTCGCAAAACTCAACGAAGTCATTCGTGCTTATCCCGAACACGTTATGAGCATTGAACGAGTGGACGAATAAGAGCAAAAATCATCGCATGTTTACAAACACCGCACATTTCTGTGCGGTGTTCTTTTATTTGCTCGATTTTTGCTCTACTTATCGCGCCGAAAATTTGCGCTATCATATCTAGCATGGACAAAACATCTCTCCGCAGTTTCGCCAAATTGTCGGCTTGATGTGCGCTTCGCGCCTTATTATCATCGCATGTTTACGAACACCGCACATTTCTGTGCGGTGTTCTTTTATTGTCGCTAAAGACTACAATTAAAAAAGCACGCAATGCGTGCTTTTTTTCAATTCACTACGTTTATGGGATTGTTTTGCAAATATGCTCTAACGTTGTCGTCTGTGACATTCATAAGTCGCACTCGCGACTCGTAACTTGCCCACGCAACGTGCGGTGTGATAAGACAATTCTTTGCCGTGAGAAGCGGATTGTCCGCTTTTGGCGGCTCTGTCGACAACACGTCGAGACCTGCTCCTGCAATTCGACCTTCGTTGAGTGCGTCTGCAAGTGCTTTTTCATCGATAAGTCCGCCACGTGCCGTGTTTATAAGATATGCGGTCGGTTTGAAAAGCGCAAGAGACTTTTCGTTTATCATAAGTTTCGATTGTTCGTTGAGCGGACAATGCAGAGTGACAAAATCAGCCTTTTCAAACACTTCTTCCCTTGACACGCTACCTTCAAACGGCGTGCGATTGTGAATGAGCAAATTCATTCCGAACGCTTTTCCGATTTGCGCAACTCGTTTGCCTATGCTTCCGTAGCCGACGATACCGAGCGTTTTTCCGTACAACTCTTGCAAAGTGCCGACGGTGTATGCAAAATCTTTCGAGTTTTGCCAAACTCCGCGATGAACGGATTCGTCGTGAGCCGCAACTTTCGACGCAAATTCGAGAATGAAAGCAAAAGTCAACTGTGCAACGCTTGCCGTGCTGTAATACGGAACGTTGGACACGGTTATGCCCAAATCTCTTGCGGCTTTGACGTCAACGACGTTGTATCCCGTCGCAAGTATCGATACGAATTTCAAATTTTTGCATTGCGACATAATTTCGCGCGTGAGCACGACTTTGTTGAGAAGCACTATATCGGCGTCGACTATTCTGTTCAATACGTCTTCGGGCGCGGTGCGGTCGTAATACGCAACTTCTCCGTACTTTTTGAGAAAATCGAAATTCAGTTCTTCGCCTTTGGCGTTGTATCCGTCAAGAACGACTATTTTCATACTCATTCAACCAACTTGCGCTTGTTGCCGTTGATTACGTTCAGACTGTCTTTGAGCGACTTCTCCGCACTGTCGAGAATGTTGAACGCAAGCGAGCGAGCGTCGTAATCCATTTTACGATAGTTTTCTTCCGCTTCGTGCTGCATTGCTTCCGCTTCTGCTTTTGCACGTTTGTAGACTTCGGTCTCGGTCATGAGCTGTTTTGCCTGCTCTTCCGCCTTGTCCATTGTCTCGTTTGCATAATTCTCTGCTTTTTGGATTATGTCGTCTCTATCCTTCTTGATTTGCGTTGCTTCGCGCAAAACGAGCGGATAACTTGCTCTGAATCTCGAAATAAGGTCAAGCATAACCGCTTTGTTGATGACGATGTCGGTGTTGCTGAAAGCCGCTTTTTTTGCTTTGAGCACTTCGCTTTCGATTTCGTTGATGAGCATATCGATTGTTTCCATATTTGCGTCCCCTTTTGTGAGTTTATCTTTATCTCGCGCGCACGTATGCGCGTTTATTTATTGTTCGTTGTGCTTTATTGTTTGTATCGTTTTTTCGTTTCTTTCGATACCGTTTCTCGATTGCTATTATCTATTGCCGCTTGTCGTCGCTTCAATCATTTCAAATCCGCAAACTCTTTGGATTGAAGAAGCGCGACGGTGCTTGACGGCATATTGCGATAATCTCCGTGAGCAATCTGCTCTCTCACGAGCGTAGAACTTATGTCTTCATATCCAACCGGAGAGATAAATTCTGTGTCATAACCGCCGTGTTCTTTGTTGTATCTTGCCATATCTTCTTCGTACGGAATGTCTTTTGCGTCTCTGACTCCGCGCACGAGAACGGTTGCGCCCACTTCTTTTGCCACTTCAACGGCATTTTTGTCGGAATAAAGCGCGTGCGCGCCTTTTTTGAATTCGCATACGGCGTTTACGATTGCAAGGCGTTGTTTGGGCGAGAACGTATACGTTTTGTCGGGATTGACAAGACACGCGACCCACACTTCGTCGTATTTTGCAAGTGCTTCGTCAAGCACGCTTTCGTGCCCTTTCGTGAACGGGTCAAAACTTCCTGCCATGAGCGCAACGCTCTTTCTCGTGATAAATTCGGCGGTTATCGTGCCCATTTTCTTAGTGCGTTGCTTAAATCCGACATGCGGAATTTCGTAGAATTTTTCCGAGCCGTGTGCAAACACTATCACGCCGTCTTCCGTAAGCAAATCGAGTTCTACGATAAGGTCGATTGCAAGTTCTGCAAGCGTAGTTGCATAAGGCGGATCGAGAAATATCAAATCGTACTTCTTTCCGCTGACGTAACTCGAGCGAAGCACCGAAGCAAAGTCTGCGTTGACCACTCTGTAATCTCCGTCAACGCCTTTGAGATTTTGATACACGAGCGCAATCGAATCTTTGCTTCTGTCAACGAAAGTGACGTCTTTCGCGCCGCGCGATATGCACTCTATGCCGAGCGAGCCGCTTCCCGCAAATAAATCGAGAACGCTTGCGCCGTCAACCCAACCTTGCAGGACGTTGAACAACGTCTCTTTTATGCGCGTGGTTGTCGGGCGCACGCTGTCGTCCTTTGGCGATACCAGATTCTTTCCGCGGTATTTTCCTGCAACAACTCTCATATATCTTCTCCGAACGGATTGATTTTTTCTCCGTCACACGTGATTATTCTCTTTTCGGTCACTATCATATCGAGCGGAACGTCGTGCGCATCCGCCTGCAAGCCGTCGATATGCTGACAATCGAACGCAAGCCCTATCGTGTAACACGGATGTGCGGCAAGATACTTGTCGTAATAGCCTTTTCCGTGTCCAAGACGATTGAGACCGTCAAACGCCACAATAGGCACGATTGCAACGTCTATATCGTCGATTGCGTGCGAGCCGACGGGTTCGAGTATGCCCCATTTGTTCGTTCTGAAATTTGAAAACGGCGATATAACGATTGCTTTCATATCGTCGTCGTGCACTCTCGGCACGCATACGACTTTTTCGAGCATAAGCGCAAGTCCGACGATTTCCTGCGTGTCGGGTTCGGTGTCTGTGCCGAGATATACGAAAACTTTGTGCGCACGAGCGAACTCGTCAATGCCGCTGAGTGCGTCTGCGATTGCTCCGCTTGCCCACTCTTTTTTAGTTTGCGACATTGCTTTTATATTCGCTCTTGCGGTTTTTCTCGCTATATCTTTTTGCATACGCTCCTTGACCTTGAAAACGCCGTATATACGCAGTATTCCACCGTTTTTCTTTCGTTTGCCGCCTGAAAAGCGGTTTCGCCGTCGAAAAGCAAGGCTTCTTCACCGATTTGCGCTTCGTATTCTCCGGTATCAACCGCAAACACGTCCATGCACGCTATGCCGACGGCTTTGCAATATCTTCCGTTTATCCGCCCCCCCGACGGATTTTCGCGGCATATTCCATCTGCGTAACCGCCGAAAACGTAAGCGACGTTCGCGTCTTTTTTTAGCGGCTCTCCGCCGTATCCGACTATATCGCCTGCTTTTAGTCGTCTCGTCTCGACGACTTGCGAAAAGACGCTCATTGCGCCACTATACGCGCATATTCCTGCTCTCACCATGTCGTAGCGTAACTCTTCGTCGTGCATGGAATGGCTTGACGCAAGATGCGATATCGCTTGCGGATAAAACTTTTTCACAATATCCGCACATTCGTCAAAGAGTGCTTTTTGCGCCGACGTTCCGTCCCTAAGATGAGAGAAAACTCCTTCGACGTTAAAGCCGTATTCTTTGAGAATAAAACACACTTCGTCGAGTCTGTCCTTTTCAAAACCGAAACGGTGCATTCCGCTGTCGACTTTAAGATGCAAACGCATTTGACAAGGCTCGATAAATCCTATTCTCGCAAGATGAAGCAACCCGGAGAGTTGACTCTCGCAATGAAGGGATAAAATCGCTCCGAGCGCATAAGTTTCGATTATTTCATTGGGCAACACCGTCAGCACGAGAATATCTTTCGTTATCCCGACGTCTCGCAACTTTTTCGCTTCTTCGACGGTTGCAACGCCGAAAGCGTCAACGACTTCTTGCGTCGCTTTTGCCACGTCGACTATACCGTGTCCGTAGGCGTTTGCCTTGACCATAAACAAAACTTTGCGATTTACGGTCTTATTTATATTTTCGAGATTTCGTACGATACGGTCGGTATCGACGACTATTTTCAGTTCTATAATCCGCCCCCGTGTCGCATATTTCGGACATAATGCAATTTTTATTTCTAAATTGCTTATCCGCGCGCGCCTTACAGAATATGCAAAGGACGGATACGTTGTGCATTATTTTTTCTTTTTGTCTTTTTTCTCGGGCGTGAACACTTCTACGATAACGTCGCCGATATGGTCGCGCATATCTTTGATGAAGTCGTCGACGTTTTTAGTCGAAACGTTGATTTTGAAACTTACTTCACCGTCGCTTTCTTTCAAGCCCTTGCAGATAAGATAAATTTCTCTCGTTTCGGAGTTTTGCTTTATGCAAACGACGTCGTCGTACTTGATTTTGTCGACGAAAAAGCCGAGCGTCGCGACGATATGGTCGTCTTTGAAGCGGTACGCGCTGTTGAATATTACAAGCAACGCCGCAACTGCGATTATCGTTGCCGCAACAAGCGACACGATTGCGATTGCAGGAGAGTCGGTATAAACTCCGTTTGCGCCCGCGAGCATTGCGATGTCAAGCCCGATTATTGCCAACGCACCGAGCGCGACAACAGCGAGAAGAATTGTTTTTACAACTCCGAAATTCATTCTGATTTTCATAAATTCACCTTATATTTTGGCGTTCTATACGCATATATTGCCATTTTCTTCGCAGTATATGCCCGACGCTCACAAATCGTTTTCTTCGCTTTCCTGATTATACTCTTCGACGCTTTGAAGTTGTTGCTCGCTTCTGTAACCGAATTCGACCGTATTGATGACAGTCGTTGCGTCCGTGTAGAAACTCAGTCCTTTCGTCTTGTAATATCCGATAAGTTCTATCGCGCGAAGAATGAAGTAATAAAGAGACGGCAAAATCAACGACATAAGTCCGCCCGTGGGGATTGCAAACGCGGTTGCAAGCAAATACACGATTGTGAACGTGACGGCGTACGATTTGAACAGTCCGCCCATATTTGACTTGACGTAAGTGAGCGAGCGTGTGAAACTCGTGTACACTTTCTCTTCCGGGTGGAACAACATTCTCGGCAGCCATCCTGCAAAAAGCAGCGCGCGAAGAGAGCATATCAGCACTCCGACGATAAGAAGAATGGGTATCACGAAGAAACCGACGTGCTCGAAAAGTCCGAACAATATGCTTGCAATAATCGTGAAGAAAATGACGTCTATGGGAAGAGATATCGTAAGCCTTGCCGCAGAATATTTGCACGCTTTTTTGAAGTTGAGCGCAAGATTGCTCGCAAAACCTATGCGATAGTTGGACGCCATAAGTTTGTTGATTATGTCTGATATCGTGTAATATGACAGACCGAATACGAAACAGTAGAACGCATACACGAAAAGAACGGCAAACGTAAGTCCCGTCGCAAAAGCCGGAACACTTGCAATGTCGCCAAGGAAATGGCGGCTTTCCGTTATCACGTCGGCAAGTGCGGCGCGAATGGTTTGCGAGCCGCTCCACACCGTTTCTATGCTGTTCTTAATCGCACTGACGTGACCGCCGAAATCTATCGACGATATCATTGTCATATTGTTCCATATAGGCAGAATTATCGCCGCTCCGAGTGCAAGCGCAAGAAGCAACGATATAAGTATCCACGCCAGTATTTTCAGCGCGTATCCAAGATTTGAAAAAAGAATCGAAATCGAATATTTGAATTCCATTTTATTCTCCGAGCGGTCAAGCCGCCTTGTTTTTAAGTCAATTTGCACGGCATATCGTGCCGCAAAACCGACGATTATTTTTTACGTTTTTTTGATTTTGACCAGATAGATTGCTCTTTTCTTTCAAGGTCGACTCTCTCCGTGCCCGTGACGTCATAAAAGAGCGTGTACATAAGCACGAGATAGAACGGCACGACGTACAGATATGCGATTACGTCGAGAATGAATTGAGCAACCACGCCTGCGCCGAGCGCCCCCGTGATAATCATTGCGATTTCGACGGGCAATATGGCAAGAACGATGTTAAGCATCGTGGGGATAACTCTTCCCGAAATGCTCTTCGTCGCTTGCTTGAATGCGTCTTTTGCTTTCATACCCGTATGCAGACAGTACGGCGGCCACAAAATCACGCGCGCCATAAGGGATATCATGCCCAGTTGCAACGCAATATGCGTTATGCACGACATAACCAGCCACGACACACGGGATTTGCAAACCACCCACCACAGATAATATATCGCCACGGAAAGCAAGTTGAAAATCTCAAACGCTACGAACGCGAGAAGAATAAATCTCAACGCGGTGAGCAGATTGTAGTTGAGCCTGACTTTCACCCGTGACGGCGAAACGGTAAATTCGCCTATGCGCATGTGTCTGTCGATGACGCCGAGCATTATCGCGATGTCGAAAACGAAAAGGACAAGCCCGATTATGCCTATATACCAGTATTCAAACGGCAATTCGTAGACTTTGACGAGCATGTCGAAAAAGTTTTCGGGTGCAATCGTTTTGTATGAGAACAAATAGTTCAGCGCGCTAGTCGGCGACAATGCAAACGGAATAAGGAGCGACGGAAGTACGTTTATGAGCAAAAGGTATGCTCCTTTGTCAAAAAAGTATTTCCACGCCGCTTTGAAACAAGCAGGATTTCTTGTGCTGTCTTTAATTCGCATAGCGTTCTCCTTTGCCTTATTTCATCTCGGGCATTGCCCTGCCCTTTCCTTTCGTTGCTTTGCCGTTGTCAGTCGAACATCGCGAGTTTGTCGCGAAGTTTTGCGAGTTTGTCGATAGCCTTTTCGAGTTTGTCTTTCTCGTTGTCGATGAGTTTTTGCGGCGCTTTTGCCGTGAAACCTGCGTTTGAAAGCAAACCTTTGGTCTTGTTTATCACCGCTTCGGTCTGTGCGATTTCGGCGTTGATACGTTCTTTTTCCTTATCTTCGTCGATAAGATCTCCGAGCGGAATAAAGATTTCTGCGTCGTGTGTGACGATACTGCTGAGTTTTCCGCTTATCTCACTCTTATCTTTCACAAGCGTAACTTCGTTGACGTTTGCAAGTTTTTGGAGATACGGGATTGCGGACGTTATGAATTTTTCGTCTTTTGCGATGATATAGGCGTTTATCTTCTTTGACGGAACGACGTTCATTTCGTTGCGCAAATTACGGATAGAACCTATGATTTCACGCAGACCTTCAAAACTCGCTTCTTCTTTGCGGAACACTCTGTGTTTGTTGTAAGTCGGCCATGCCTGAACCATAAGCACGCTGCCTTTCAGTGCGTATTTGGAATAGATTTCTTCGGTTACGAACGGCATGAACGGATGCAACAGTTTGAGAATTTCCGTCAACACGTAGGAAAGCATCGCGATTGCGTGATTGTGTTGCTTCTTGTCTTCGCTGTATAGCATCGTCTTGCTCATTTCGATATACCAGTCGCAGAACTCGCTCCAAACAAAATCGTAAAGTCTTGCGGCGGCAAGTCCCAACTCGTATTTGTTGAGATTTATCGTGACTTCTTTCACGACGTCGTTGAGACGAGTGAGAATCCACTTATCCGCGCCGTTGAAGCGAGACGGCATGCTCAAATCGTCGTCGTCTTTTATGTTCATGATGACGAAACGGGACGCATTCCAAAGTTTATTCACAAAGTTTCTGCAACTTTCGATTTTTCCGTCGGTGAATCTCGTATCGCTGCCCGGAGCAATACCCGTTGCAAGCGAGAAGCGCAATGCGTCCGCGCCGTATTTATCGATTATTTCGAGCGGGTCGATACCGTTGCCGAGACTCTTTGACATCTTTCTGCCTTGCGCGTCACGCACGAGACCGTGAATAAGCACTTCGCTGAACGGCACTTCGTGCATAAATTCGAGTCCGCTGAACATCATTCTCGCAACCCAGAAGAATATTATGTCGTATCCCGTGACGAGCACGTTCGTGGGATAGAAATATTCGAGATTCTTCGTCTTTTTGGGGAATCCGAGCGTGGAGAACGGCCAAAGTGCGGAACTGAACCAGGTGTCAAGCACGTCTTCGTCCTGATGAATGTGGTTTCCGCCACACTTGGGGCAAGTCTCAACTTTCGTCTTTGAAACGATGGTTTCGCCGCAATCGTCGCAGTAATATG
>ERZ808252.2514-NODE-2514-length-10916-cov-9.223276_pt1 | contig 10916 bp, 16 predicted proteins | sample MGYA00521242_ERZ808252 | MGnify/ENA primary metagenome ERZ808252 (study PRJEB31516, sample SAMN03275581) | gut metagenome | biome: mammalia-associated habitat; material: feces | host: Papio cynocephalus | place: Kenya | collected 2012-08-07 ...
GCGGTCACTTCCGATTTTCAGGGGGCCGCCCTTGGCCGCCATGTTGGCCCGGTAGCGGGCTTGTGACCGCTCCGGTATGTACTCGGTCACTTCGATATAATCCGCGTTCATGTAGGTGTATGTCCCGCGCTTGATCTCGCGGCATACGGTGGCGGCGCTGACGTGCAGGGCCGCGCCGATCTCGCGCATGGTTGCGCCCTCTTTTCTCATTCTGGCGATCTTGTTCCGGTCAAATTCCGTCAGGTGCTTATATCCTTTCATGCCCGTGCCCTCACTTTCCAAAAAATATGGACGGCGCGGTGCATACAGCACTCCACGCCGTCCTATTCCTTACCCAGCAGCCAGTCCACGGAAACCTCCAGAACGTCCGCGATCACCACCACCTCAAAGTCAGCCACAAACCTGCCGCCGTTCTCGATCCTGCTTATCACGTCCCGCTCCACAATGACGCCAGCCAGTTGCAGACGCCGGCAGAGGTCAGACTGTGACAGCCGCGCCCGCAGGCGGGCCTCTCGGATCCGGTCACCGCATATATTTCTTTTCCCGTGGAAATCATACGCTTTCATGGGCAGCCCTCCAGGCGCGTGGTAATGTTCAGCAGTTTTCTTGATATTAACACACGGGCCTATGCAAACCCGTGGTAATAATCAGCACCGAAAAATATTGAACACTCTGGAGGGCAAACGCCGAAACGCCCCCGGCGCTGTGTGCGTCGGGGGCTTATGTTTTTTATTCTCCCAGGATCTCCGCCGCCAGGCTGTCCATGGCCTTTTCCATGAACTCGTTAAGACTGTACCCGGCAGCTTTCGCAGCTTCTTTGTATCTGTCTTTCTTTCCTCTCTTTACATACGGGGAAAGCCGATCATAGTTCTTTTCGTTAAAATCCCGCTTGTAGTCGGTGGCGCTCATGCCGCCCTCTTTCTTCGGTCTGCCCATGCTTATCACCTCGCTATTATAATACCACCGCCGCCCGTTTTTATCTACTGTTAGATTATATAAATATCTCACGTTAGATTTGTGCATATTGCGGATTGCTTTTTATCTCACGTTAGATTATAATATAGACAGTTCAAGAGGAAAGGGGTGGTTAAAATGAGCAAGAAAAAACGCCGACGGCATAAGCCGACGGCGCAGCCCAACAGGTTGCAGGTCTTGGCGGACACAATCCTGGCGGGCACAATCTCCGGTCTGATTACGGCGGCAATCCTCAAATTGCTGAACTGGTAACAGACAGAGGGGCGGGGGGGCAACCCCCGCACCCTCAATATAAACGAAACCCACCAAAATGTCAATAGGAGGGCAGCGCATGAAATACCTGCTTTTTGTGGCCATATTCGTGGCGGTTTATATTCCGGTTCGCTACGGGATCCGGCTGCTTCGTAAACTTTTCAATGGGAGGAAATGAGAATGGAGAAAACGACAAAAGCGGCCCCGGCTGTTACGCTGGAGGCGGTCACGGTCCCGCTGGCCGATGGGCGGCGCGGTGTGGTGTTGGTCCTCACCGATGAATACAGCAGAAAAACAGTCGTGCGGGCTATGCCTGCCAGCAGGTGACCCGCAGAAGAACCCCGACGCCAGGGCGGCGCCGGGGTTCCTTTTTTATTCTGTCGCGGTGTTCTCCGCCGCGTCCGCCGGTTCCTCCAGCGCGGGCGGCGTGGTGCCGCCGGTCTGCTCCGGCGTCCCGCTCGTTTTGCTCAAAACCAGCTTGGACAGCTTGGAAAAAACGTCTTTCGCATACAGCACATAGGCCGTCACCATGGCCAGGTTGGCAGCGGTGGCCACGTTGACCGTTTCGCCGTCAATGTCGATTGCCACAATATCAGGGTTCAGGCGCCCCGCCACATAGAAAGCGACGAAACAGGCGGCAATAATGATCCCCTTAATGACGCCGTTCCGGCATTTGATACGGTCGAAAGTCCCGTCAAAAAGGGCGTTCAGGCTGCCCAGCACGACGTTGACAGCCACCAGGAGAACCAGGCCGATGGCCAGGCGGATAATAGTCTGTTCCATTTTTACCTCTCATTCCTGCCCGGTGCCGTCCTGGCCATTTTCGTGGCACCGCGGAAATGGGCAGCTTTCGCATTGGCTCCGATCACAGGGGATCGAACCGTCCCAGCGTACCAGGGCCACCAGCCAGGTGACCACAGCGGCCAGGGAAAGCACCCAGGCCAGCGCCTTGAAAATGACCATTTCAGCACCTCCGGCAAAATTATTTGTTGATGGTGATAACCTGGCCCACATGGATCAGGTTCGGATTTTTGATCCCGTTATCCGCCGCCAGCTTGGCCGCGGTGGTGCCGTACTTCGCGGCGATACGGGAAAGGGTGTCCCCGGCCACAACGGTGTACTTGACGGCGCCGCCGGGCAGTTGGAGAACCTGGCCCACGCGGATCAGGTTCGGATTTTTAATGCCGTTGATCTCCACCAGCTTGGCCACGGTGGTGCCGTGGGCCGCCGCGATACGGGAAAGGGTGTCGCCGCTCTTTACGGTGTATGTACCCGCCGCCGGGGTCGTCGGCTCCGTGGGCTTGTCCGCCGTCCCGCCGGACGTGCCGCCCAGCTTCCGGGCGATCATGTCAAAGTCCGGGGTGATGAAACCGCGGATATAACGCCCGTTCACTTTCATGGTGCGCTTGCCCACCTTGCCGCCGTTCATGTTGCCCTCGGTGACCACAAAGGTGCCGCCGCCCACCTGGGTGACAATGCCGATGTGATCCGGGGCGCCGGTGTTGTCGGTGGCGGCATAGTCGGCGCCGTCCTGCCAGTCATACACGCAGGCGTCGCCCACCTTGGGGGTGTGCGCGTCGCTCTCCGTCCAGATCCCTTTTTTCTTGGCGATCTCGACGTACTTTCCCACGCCGCACTCCGTCCCGGTGTACTCCGCGATCCCGGCCTTGATGTACGCCGCGGAGGTGGTGGTGGCACAATAGGCGTCACTCACCTGCACGGGGTAGCCTCTGGCCAGGGGCTTGTGGTTGTTGTAGATGTTCAGGATCTCCAGGTGCTTGGCGCTGCCCCTGGTCGCTCCGTCCCATGCGTTGATAATGTCCGCCACCTTTCGGCGCAGTTCGTTTCCGGTCATGTTTATACCTCCTCACAGGCCCGCGTCCGGTGGTTCGCCGGTGCCCGCGGGCGGTTCCTCCGGGGGCGGCTGGGTGCCGCTCCCGCTCGTTCCGGCGGCCTCCGCCGCCTTGTCTTTGTTGGTCTTGATCCAGCCCATGACGCCGTTTTCCAGGCCGCACACGCCGAACACGCAGCCGGTCAGCGTGGCAGGCTCGGATCCGGTGTGCCAGAAAACCACCAGATCGGCCACCGTGTAGGAAAACAGAAAAACGGCCTCCAGCACCAGGATCTTGTCCATGGTGCCCAGTTTGCCCTTGGGCGGCTTCTGTGCCCCCGCTTTCTGCTCCTCACGCAGCGCCCGCAGGCGTTTTCGCAGGCGTCTGTATGCCCACCGCGCCGCGCAGTAGCCCAGGAGGGCACCGGCAGCCCACGCCGCCGCGGCCACAATAAAGATTTTCACGGCTGCCTCCCATTACAGAAAATCGTCCGTTTCCACGCACTCGCGGTAAACGTCCAGGATCCGCTCCGTGGTCACTCTGGTTTTGTTGTTTTTGAAATCCTTGTGATCCTTGCAAAAGATTTCGTATGCGTCAATGTCGGCCAGGATCTGCTCGAAATGCTCCTGGCTGTGCCGGGTGCCGTGCTTCACTTCGTCACCGAACCGCAGGATCCGGTAACGGCAGTTTATGGCCTCCTGTTCGTCGTTCACCTTTTGCATGGTGGTGATCTGTTCCTCCAGCTTGTCCACCTTGGAAATAACTTCGCCGTTGATCTTCCGCCCCAGCCAGGCCAGGAACTTGGAAACGGGGTTGATCTTCACCGGGGTAATTTCGATGAACACGGACGCCAGCGCGATCACACCGGCGCCGCCGGCCAGCACCTGCCCCACGCTCACGGTGGACAGCGTTTCAATCAGCTTTTGCACGGATCCACCTCCCCCATGGCGGCGGCGTAGTCCCGCCGAACCGCCGCCATTTCCTCCGCATACCGGAGGGCGTCGCGCTGGCCCAGCTGCTCCGCCATGGCCTGGGTGATCTCGTTCTGCCGGTCAATGATCTGGCAGAGATCCGCCACCAGTTTCATATAATCCATGGCAGCGTCACCCCCTCGCACCGATCAGCCCGGCGACGTGTTCCAGATCTGCCATGTCCGCCTCAAAAAAGGCGTGGCCCCACAGCCAGAAATCCACATGATCCGGGTGGCGTAATTTCTGCGCCTCCGGGTCGCTCCACAGGAGATCCCAGCGCATTTGATGGCCTGCGTCTTTCCGCTCCAGCTTTGCCGTGATGGCGTCAATCAGGGCGCCGCGGGCTTTCCCGTTTCCGTCGTCGTTTCGTGCAAAATAGCGGTGTGCGCTCTCGCTGGTGGCCGCGCACAGGGGGCGGCCATTATGTACCAGGAACCCGTCCGCAGCGTCCACAGGGGTGCCATACGGGAGGTTCACGGGGCCGTTGATACTCACAAACCGCGCCCGTTTTCTTACGATATAGGCCGATCCCATTCTTTACGCCACCGCCTCCCATTGCCACACACCGGCAGTTCCGGGCGCCCATACGCACGGTTTCATGTCGGCTTTGCAAAGGTACACAACGGTGTCACAGGAGTAATACAGGCCGGTGCTGCAGTCCATTCCGTACACCCAGGGGATCGGATCCTCCAACGTGCCCGCGTGGGTGGTGTCAATGGGGCGATACACCGCCAGCATACCCTCACCATGGGGCGGCTGGTGTTCCTGGGGGAGAACGCCGCCGGCAGCCACAACACGGTACAGGGTCCCGCCGTCGTTGATGATCGTATTTTGCGGCACGGTCTGGACAGCTGCCAGAACCTCCGCCCAGGTCTTGAAAAGATCCGGCATTTGCAGGGCCGTTTCGTCCGGCACGTCCGTGGTTGCCTGCACATACATACGGGCGGCAGCCGATAACTGCCCGGACAGCTTGGCGTTTTCCGTGGCGCTTTCGCTTGCGCTCTGGATCTCCGCGCCGGCGTCGGTTTCCTCCAGCATGACGGTGATTTCCGCCCCCTCCATATCAGGGCGGCCCAGGAGGTGGTAAACGGTGCCGTTGTGCGCGATCCCCGTGGCCTCCGCCTCCGGGCACAGCACGAAACAGCCGTTTTCCGCCTGCTTGATGTAGTTGGGGGCCTCGGTCATGGCCAGGGTCGCCCCGTCTTTTGTGATCTTGAACATGGTTCACACCTCCGTTTTGAAAATCGCATAGAATAGCCGCCGCAGTTTCAGCACCCGGCCATGATCGTTGAAGTTCTCATAATAGGAAATCGGGGTTTGCAGCCATTGGGCCACCTGCTCCACCGTCATTTCACCGCTGGCCACACGCGCCTGGAAAAGCCGCAGTTTCCGCCGCGCCCGCTTCATGCCGTCCCGGCAGCCGTGGATCTTCACGGCGCCGGTGTCCGTCACCTGAAACTTGGCCTTGCAGAACCGGAACGGCCTGGAGAACGGAACCACCTTTGACTTTCCGGCGTTGACCTGCAGGCCCATGGCCTCCGCGTGGCCGATTACGTCCGCCGCGGCCACCTCCGCCGCCTGCTTCGACGGCAGAATGGTGTAATAGTCGTCCATGTAATGGGCGGCGCCGTGGATCGAAAGCTGGGCTTTGATCCGGTTGTCCAGAGAGGACGGCAGCGCCACCATTTCCTGCTGGCTGGGTTCCACGCCCAGGGGCATACCCACGCCGCCGGGCACAGAGGCCACCACCAGATCGGCCAGCTGCCGCAGATCCGGGTTTAGGATCATGTCCCGGTGGCGCTCATACAGCAGCGCGTGGGGCGCGTCCGGGAAAAAGTGGTGAAAATCCATCAGGAACAGGGCACCCTCCAGGCCGTGCCTGCGGTAATGGTCCCGCAGGTGCTTGGCCAGGCGTTTGTAATGGAAATGCAGGCCGCCGCCTTTCTGGCTGGCCTTGTTGTCGTAGATCATGCTGGGCACATACAGCGGCACCAGCACCTTTTTGGTCAGAACCTTGTAAACCTGCCGATCCTCAATGTGCGGCGCGTCTATGGGCCGGACCTTGCCCCGCTCTTTCAGGGTGAAATGGGCGGTTTTGCCCGGCCTCCACGTTCCATTCAGGATCTTGCGTCGGCGCTTGGCGGTGCCGGAAAACAGGTGCATTTCAAACCGCTGTGTGCTGGCTTTCCACCTCACGCCGTTGCAGCACTTCCGGCCATAGAAAAACATGGCCCGGAAACTGAAAACTTCCTCAATCGGCCCCAGGGCGTCGCTGCGGGCCTTTCGCTTTGCCTGCCGCCTTGCCTGGCGGCGTCTGTAACGCGCCTCGCGGCGCTGTTCGCTTGTCATAGAAAAGTATTCGCCCTCCGTACAGTTGTGGTGTCGGTGTGCTTCTAAACTGCGTTGATCCAGCGCATGAAACGGGGTTAGCACAATACCCCCGCCATGCAAGCAGCGTCCGCGCGGGATCATCAGCGGGCAGTTTTAGGCTTTCGCCTGGGAAGTATCTTTCCTTTTACATGGGTCCGGTTCACGTCCGTTACTGCATTTGACCCAGTTATGTAAAATCAGGGGGCCAGCGCCCAGGAATTGTTGGCGTTGTTATTGTTGGCGCTGCCGTCGGTGTTGACAAGGCAGAAATTGTTGCTGTTGTCCGAATTGACGGAACGGCACCACGCATTGGCCGCCGTCAGAGGGAAAAGCCGCCCTGCCTCCCGGCGCGTTTTCAAAGATACACCCATAAAAATGACTTATTTCCGCTTCCTGTCGCTCTCCAGGATATTCCGCAGCAGGGTTTCCTCCCGGTCTATCAGTTCGCCCAGGCTCTGCGCCATGCGGTCCAGCTTGTCCATGGCCTCCTTGGGTGGGACCGTCTTTCCGCTGGGCGCCGTAAAGCACCCTTGCGGGTTCTGGTACATAACCAGATAGGCGTGGGTCAGGCGCACGTCCAGCGCGGAGAGGGAGGCCAGCGCCTCCAGCAAATGCGCCTTGCGCTGGGCTTTGCGCTGTTCGTCCGACGGGTATATTTTGTTGGCCTTTTCGGCGTTGTCCATGACTTCGCCGGCCAGCCGCGCGGCGCCCTCTGCGATCAGGCGGGAGTAACGGGCGGAAAGCCGCGTCAAAAATCCCACCGTTTCCACATAAATCTGGTTCGCGGTGTTCACATACTCCGCCTTGCTCACGGTCCGTTTTTCTTTCAGAACTGACATTCTTTCACCTCACGGGGTTTTCTTTCTCTGTCCGGGTTCCCGCCCACTTCCGTGGGCGGGATTTTGCCGGATATGCTGCGGCGATTAGACAAAAAAGCAGGGGGCCAGCGCACGGGAACTGCGCGCGTCGTGATAGCTGGCGCCGCCGTCGGTGCCGACACGGCAGAAAAAGTAGCTGTATCCCGAATTGACGGAACGGCACCACGCATCGGCCGCCGTACCGGTGGCGTTGTGCTTATAATGCACCTTGCTGTTTCCGGCCTTGTAATAGTCATATTGGGCTTGGTAATTCTGCTCTGCGCTGTTGGCGTAGGTCCTGGCGCCGTGGTATTCAAACTCCGAAAGCAGCGGCAGCAGGTCCGTGGTGCTGGTAACATAGCTGGCGGTGTTGCTTCCGCCGCCGGTGTTGTCGCTGTACTTGGTGGCCGGCTTCATAACCGCCCGGAGATCCGCCGGCAGGGCCGCCAGCAGGGTGTTGGCCGTGGGGCTGGTGGCGCTTGCGCTGTTGCTGCCCAGCACGGTCTTTCTCATGTGGCTGTTATTCCACCCGCCGCTGTTCGTGTTCGACGTGTTCATGGTAAAGGCGCCGGTGGTGCTGGTATAGTTGCCGTAATTGCTGTCTACCAGGCCCACCAGGGTGCCGTTGATTTTGCCGATCTGGAAATGGATCCGGTTGCTGCCCTCGCGGCTGGCGTTGTGGTTGAAACCCAGGATAAACACGGAAATGGACAGATTGGAGATCGTCGTGGCGCCCACTTTGCCGTTGATCGTGATCCCCTTGGCGTCGCCCACGCTCCAGTAATTGGACCCCTTTCCGGCGTCGGACACGGCGCGGATCGTTGCCCAGCTGTTGGAGGCCAGGGTGTTGGAAATGCTGGTGACTGTCACCGGGGTGGTGGCCGTCTTGGTCACGCCGCCCTCGGTATAGCTGACGGTCACCGCCGTGGTGCTGGCTGCCATGGTGGTGGGGCTGCAGGTGTAGCCGGTGACGGTCTTGGTGCTGCCGTCCGCCATGGTAGCGGTGACCACCATTCCCGTGCTGCTGAACGTTTCGCCGGTGAAATAGGCGGTTTTGGTGGGCGGGGTCGTCACGGCGATACTGGAAAGGTAGTTGCTCACGGTAATGGCCTGGGTGCAGGTCTTACTCACGCCGCCCTCCGCATAGGTGATCGTGATCGTGGTATTGGTCAGCCCCAGGGCGCCGGTGGGCGAATAGGTCCAGCCGGTCACCACGCGGGTGGCGTTGTCCGAATATTTGGCGGTAATCACCATTCCGGCGCTGCTGAACTTCTCCCCGTACTTATAGGCGGTTTTTGTTGGCGCCGTCGTCACGGAAATGCTGGACAGGGTGCGGATCGTGATCGCCTGGGTGCAGGTCTTGGTGACGCCGTTTTCCGTGTAGGAGATCGTCACCGCCGTGTCCGTCTTGGAAAGGGCGCCGCTGGGGGTGTAGGTCCAGCCCGTCACGGTCTTTTTGGTGCCGTTGGACATGGTGGCCTCAATCACCATTCCGGTGGCGTCGAAACTCTCACCGATGTAATACGCGGTTTTGGTGGGTGCGGTTTTCACGGAAATGCCGGACAGTTCCAGGACCGTGACCGCCTGGGTGGTCGTGACCGTCACGCCCGCCCGCTGGTATGTGATCGTCACCGCCGTGGTGCTGGCCGTCATAACGGTGGGGCTGAACGTGCAGCCGTCGGTTACGTCCTCCGTGGTGCCGTCGGCATAGGTGGCGGTGACCACCAGGCCGGTGGGGTCGAATGTTTCCCCCACGTTGTAGGCGGTTTTGGTGGGCGCGTGGGTAACTGCCACGCTGGAGGTAATCACCAGATCCACGTTGTACTGCATGGCGCCGGTGACCTCCACCACGGCGCTGGCCGTGTGGCCGTTCAGGGTGGCGGTCACTTCCCAGGTGCCGGTGTTCTCCGGCAGGGAGAACTTGGTGGACCCCACGCCGTTCAGGGTGGTTTCTCCGTCGGTACAAACCACCGTTGCACCGGCGCAGGTCGTCACGTTGATACTGGCAGACTGGACGCCCAGGGCCTCCTTTAACTTTTTCAGCGTGACCTTGCGATTTTGCCCGGCAGAACCGGAGAAAAACGGAACCGTGTCCGTCAGGGCCATGGCGTCGCTTTCCGTCAGCACCTGGGTGGGCTGCTGGTAGTCCACGCCCGGCGTGGCCTTGGTCACGGTGGGGTTTCCCTCCGCGTCCTGGTCGCCTTTCAAAATGCCCTTAACGTTGATCGCGTCCTGCTTCTTCTCCAGTTCCTTGTTGATCTTCTCAAACAGGGCATTGTGGGCGTTCGCGTCCTTGTTGTGTGCCTCCAGGTCTGCCTCCGACACCAGCACCTGCGAACCGGACAGGGTGCAGGACACCGTGGAGGCGTCGCCCACGATAATGGGCACGGTAATGTTTTTTTCCACCGTTTCCACCGACGCCACGGGGATAAAGTCCGCCGTGTCATAAGCGTTTTGGTAGCAGTAAAGAATGTCGTGGCTGCGGTCGTCGGGGTAATCGGGATCCGCCGCAAACACGCCGATTTCGCGCCAGTAAAAACCCTCCTCCAGTTCGGCGTTGGAGAAATGGCCGGACACGTCGGCGTACTGCTCCGCGTTGTTCTTCACCGCGGCGTCGATGGTCACCACGGCGCTGACAAGGGCCGTCATAGCGGAGATCGGGCCGCTGATCGTGCCGTTGCCCAGCTGAATGGTTGTGAATTTGATCCCCTCACCGGCCATATTCCTGTAATACAGGTTTTTGCCGGCGTCTGTCAGTTTTGGGGCCTGAAACATGGCTGATAACCTCCTGTTACATAGTCGCCCTTTGCAGGGTGATAAAGTCGCCCGTGTGGATCCAATGGCCCACGAATACCTCCGCCGGAGGTGTGGACAGATCCAACACGATTTCGTCCAGCCAGGCGGAAAGGCGCTTGACGGTGCCCAGCACCCGCTTGAACTCCTCCACGTCGTCCGACGTAATGGCCGGGTTCGTGGTGTATGCCTTGAAGTGATAGGGTTTCCCGCCGTATTCCCACCACTCGCTGATATGGCCGGCCTGGAAAATGGTTTCAATGATCCGGTTCACCGCCGCCGGGGTGCCCATCTGCGCGTAAAACAGCAGGCTTTCCGCGATCAGGGTCCGCTTGACCTTAATGGAAAAGTTTTCGTCATAGGACGGGGTACGCAGTTCCACGGCCAGCAGATCCAGCACCTTTTCCGGCACGGCGTAGATCGCCGCGTAGGTGCGGGCGCCGTCGGCATAGGCCAGCAGCTTCTCCACCTGCCTGCCCACAGCGTAGGCAAGCGCCTGGATCTCCGGCTGCTCCGCCAGGTTCTCCGGCATAATGTCCGTGAAGCGGCTGCCGGAAAGTTTAATCATCTTCCAGCCCTCCATACGTCACGGTGGCCGATCCGGTCAATGCTGCCACCTTGGTGGCGGCCACCGCCGCGAACGTCGGTGCGGTCACGGTGACGCGCTTGGCGCCTGCCTCCATGACCATGGCGGCCAGCTGCGACGGGTTCACGTCGCGGCCAATGGTGCGCTGCCAGGTTTTATATTCCTCCACGGCCTGGGCCACCGCCGCCTGAATTGCCACCGCTCTGGCGCTGTCGCTTCGGTTGATGTAATACGTCAGGTTAATGCTGTATGTGACCTCCTCCGGGGCTTTCACGGTCAG
>ERZ808252.2515-NODE-2515-length-10916-cov-5.526195_pt1 | contig 10916 bp, 4 predicted proteins | sample MGYA00521242_ERZ808252 | MGnify/ENA primary metagenome ERZ808252 (study PRJEB31516, sample SAMN03275581) | gut metagenome | biome: mammalia-associated habitat; material: feces | host: Papio cynocephalus | place: Kenya | collected 2012-08-07 ...
ACAACAGCTGCTCCAGCAGCAAGTGCTACACCTGCAGCATCTGCAGCAGCAAGCGCTACACCGGCAGCATCTGCTCCAGCAAGCAATGCTCCAGCAAGCAATGCTCCAACAAGTGCTACACCAGCACCTACTTCTCCGGTAGAATCTGCTCCAGCGACTACTACACCGGATGTTACACCAGAACCGGAAAAGACATATGATCCAGAAAAAGCTGACTTGAACGTTGCTTTGACAGCAGAGAAAGCTACAACATTCTCTACGAATGGTGAATATGGACAGGTAACATTCAACGAAGACGGAACAGTATCCTTCTCTTCACAGCCAACAGCAATGGCAAAAGATGATGACGGAAATGTAACGGATAAGGTAAAAGATGTATCTGTATACAACAATGGTCTTGGTTTCATTCTCGGTGAAACTGCTGAAGATCAGGTAGATGTAAGTGATTATCAGTATGTATCTCTTCGTATTAAGACAGAAGCTGAAGTTAAACTTATGACTTGGGCAGGCGGCGACGACGCTAACAATTTCTGGGATAAATCCGATACATGGGGAAATACAACTGCAGTTGTAGAAAATGCAGATGGTTCCAAGACAATCGTTTACGAAGTTAAGACTGCATATGGTAAAAAAGCTAACAAAGCGAAAGCAATCGGTTTCACTTTGAAATCGGATGATACTGCAAAAGGTGATGACAGTGATCCGGGTGTAGCTCGTGAAGCAACACTTTACAGCATTGCATTCTCTAACAAGATTCCTGAAGCTGTAAAACCATCAGAGCCAACAGCTACTCCGGTTATCGAGACAATCTCTCTGGATCTTACTGCTACATCTAAGACAATGAAGTCTGATGTAACACCTGCAGATGGGGTATTCCCATATACAGGACAGTATCAGAGCGTATTCTTTGATATCCCTGAAGATATCAACCTTGCACAGGTTACAAAAGCAATCATCAAAGCAGATGTACCAAAACAGATTAGTTTCACATTGTGGAACAACACATTGGATCAGAACGCTGACAGCTGGTGGTCCAAGAAGAGCTTTACAGCATTCGTAACATACCCATTCTATGGTGGATCTTGCACCGCTCGTAAAGATGACGGCGGATTTGGCGGAGACCAGGGCGAAGAAACATTGACATACGATATCGCACCTAACTGGACAGTTGCAGGTAACGGTGGTTACTTCTCAATTGGTTCTAACCAGAAAGTAGAAGAGGGAGACGGTGCATACAAAATTCTCAGCGTAGAACTTGTTATCGACCACTCTAAAGCAACTATCAAAGATGTTGTTGAGCCTGAAGTTACACCAGCACCAGCAACAGAAGCTCCTTCAGCAGCTCCAAGTACAGAGCCAAGTGCAGCTCCAAGTACAGAGCCATCTGTAGCTCCAAGTACAGAGCCTAGTGAAGCTCCAGTAGTTACTGCTGAGCCAGAAACAAAAGATCCAGAAGTTGAGACAAAAGATCCTGAAGTAGAAACAAAGGATCCAGAAGTTGAGACAAAAGATCCTGAAGTAGAAACAAAAGATCCAGAAGTTGAGACAAAAGATCCTGAAGTAACAGAAGCTCCAGAATCTCCAGCTCCAGAAGAGACAAAAGCTCCAGAATCTCCAGCTCCAGAAGAAACAAAAGCTCCTGAAGCAGAGACACCTGAGATTAACGTTGCTTTGACAAATGATAATATATTGGTTTCTGGTGACGTAAATACACAGGAAGTTACAGTAAATGATGATGACAGTGTTTCCTATACTTCTACCAACAAATATGGTGGTGGCGGATTCATCTTCAGCACAGAAGATTTTGATGCTAAAGACTATGCTAAAGCAGTTGTTAAAGTAAAAGCTGAGTCAGATACTGAAGGTACTGTAAAACTTGCTTTGAAAGGTTTTAAAGGTAACTCATTTTGGAATGATGGTGTTTTCGCAGCATATGCAAGTGTTAGCGGCGACGTAGATGAAGATGGATATTATACCGTAACCTTTGATTTAAGCAAGGCATCTGGTGCGACTAAGGGTATTGGTGTTGTTGTAAATGCCAATGATGAAGAATGGAAGGACAAACTTGTTACTCTCACAATCAAATCCATTAAGTTGATTCCAGCAGAATAATTTAATTCATTAGCGAAAGTTCATTTCACTAAGTGATCAACCAAAGGGTGCATAGGCATATGCTATATGCACCCTTTTTAAATAAAATAATCTAAGGAGGTATTTAAACATGCATAAGAACACTAAAAATGTATTGACAAAAGCACTTGCCCTTACATTGGCAGTTTCTATGATGACTGTTTCTGCACCGGCTGCTGACGCGGCTAAGAAACCCGCTTTGAGTGCAAAGAAAGTAACTCTTAAAGCCGGAAAAAGCAAAAAGATTACAGTCAAAAACGTGAAAGCAAAAAAAGTTAAAAAATTAACAGTTAAGACGAATAAGAAAAAAGTTGCAACCGTTAAAAAGAACGGAAAAACAGCATTTACAGTAAAAGCGGTAAAAGCCGGTACTGCGAAAGTTACCGCTACCGTAAAAGTAGGAAAGAAAAACTACAAATTGAATGTAACGGTTAAAGTAACAGCTGCATCCAAGAAAAATGATTCTACGGCGGCTCCTGCTGCAACCGCAACAGTGGCTCCTACAGCTGCTGCACCAGCAACGACTGCTCCTGCTGCTACGGCACCGGCTACAACACAGCCAACCGCAGCACCAACAGCTACTGCTCCGGCAACACCGGAACCATCCAAAGAACCGGTTAAGACATGCCCATATACTGTAATCGAAAATAATTTTGATACAGAAGAGGATATGAAAGACTGGTATATCCGTTTCAATGAAGATGACAACACAGCAGCCGGTCTGAATACAAAGATTTCAGTATCCGGCGAAGCGCACACAGGCGCAGGTGCTATGCTTGCATCGGAGAGATTGAAAGGATGGAACAGCCCTACGATCGATCTGACAGATAAAGTAGTTCCTGGTGGTAAATACAAAGTTTCATTCTGGGCAAAAGTACCACAGGCAGACGATGATTTTGAAGATGGTATCAAACTTCGTATCTCCGGTGGTGTTATATCCGAGGAGGGTGGTTCTGAAAATTACAGCAACTACCCGGCTGATACAGATTATGAAATTGCCTATGAGGAATGGACACCGTGCGAGACAACATTCACCGTTCCGGATGCATTTTGTAGTTTCATTTTCTATATCGAATCCAATGGATCCGGAAAAGCATCTTTCCTGGTTGATGATTTGAAGATTGAGTGTCTGTCTGAACCGGCAGCATACGATGATTCTCTTCCAAGTATCAAAGAAACTTACAAAGATTACTTCCCAATCCTTGGTACTGCAGTAAGTTATGAGACACTTCTCAACAAGAATACTCTTGGATTTGTTAAGAAACACTATGACAGCGTAACTTATGGTAACTCCATGAAACCGGATGCTGTTATGGGAAGCAAGAAAGTTCTTGCTATTGATACAGGATCGGTAGAGATCCCTGCGGAGGCAGAAGTAAATACGACATCCATCGAAGATTATTATGTAACTGACAGTTATGCAAGCCATGCCGGAAACTTGGATGCATACGGCAATGTAATCGTACCTGAGATTGACTTTGCAAGCATTGACAAACAGTTGAAGGTTGCACATGACAACGGATTGAAAGTTCGTTATCATACATTTATCTGGCACCAGCAGATGCCGCATCACTTCTTTACCGTTGGTTATTCCGATGATGACAAAGCGGCTTACGTAGATCAGGCAACAATGTATGATCGTGAAGAGATGTACATCAAATCCGTATTGAATCATATCTACGCAAAAGATTATCCATATCGTGATACCGTTTACACCATTGACGTTGTAAACGAGTATACTCATATGTCCAATATCTCTGAGGCTGTAGGAAGCGACAACTGGTGGAGACATATCTTCGGCGAAGAGATGAAACTGGATTGTGAATATGTAAAACGTGCATTCAAATATGCTTATGAGGCCTTGGAAGCAAATGGTAAGTCCAAAGATGTTTCCTTGATGTACAACGATTACAACACATACGATTATCCGGACAAGATTGTAGAGCTGATCAACAACATCAACAAAAAAGATGACATCAATCCGGAAGGAACAAAGATCTGCGCAGGTATCGGTATGCAGGCTCACTTGAATGGAAAAGAAGCTACACCGGAGAATTTCAACAAAGCTGTTGATACATTCCGCAAAGCCGGATTTGAAATCCAGATCACAGAGCTTGATATCACAAACTGTGGAACGGTTGATGAGAAGACGACTCCGGAGCAGAAAGCAGAAGTAGAAGCAGAGAGTGCTAAGATGTGGGGCGATATCATGACCGTGCTTTTGAACCAGAAAGCACTTGGCGCTGACATCAAAGCCGTAGTAATCTGGGGACTTACCGATGCTACATCCTGGAGATCAGACCGCTCACCACTTCTCTTTGGTAAAGACGTTGCTGATAAGAAACCAGCTTTTGATGCAGTAATTGATGCAGCAAAGAACTTTAAAGCAAGCAAATAATTTGAAATTCTAATAAGAAATTCTACTTGATAGGATACATTGACCACCCGGATTCAAAAGACGGGTCCGGGTGGTTTTATTAAATTCGCCCAAAAAAGCCTTGAAATTTGTCCACTATATGCATTATAATTAAGACATAATATTTACGTAGGAGGATATAAGTATGTATAGACAAGGTAATATCTTGTATGGATATTTTTCCAAACCCATACAGGATGACATTCATCATTTCACGATCCGCGAATTGATTGATGACTGGAATCGTGAAGTCAATTTTATTCACAATTCGGAAACAACCTGGAAATACAATGAAAACCTGCAAAGGCATATACTAGGTTTTTTCCCATCTGACATCCTGATTGAATCAATCGGAACCAAAGAAATTACGGAGTATCTAGCTTATCTGAAAAGAGAAAAGCAGTTTTCCAACAATACGATAAACAAACATCGTACTCACTTACTGACACTATTTGAATATGCAACACGCAATGATGACCGCTATGGTATCGTGGTCAACCCAGTGCGAAAAATCCGACCTTTGCGTCACGAACCCTATGCATACAAAATTTACTCACCAGAAGAGGCAAAGTTAATGATGCGGATTTTACACAGAACCGGAAAAATAGAGTTAGAAGCTGCGGTGGCACTTGCATTATACTGCGGATGCCGGCGGGAAGAAGTTTGCGGACTGCGTTGGGAAAATGTGAATTTTGAACGAAAAGAAATCACAATTACCGAGATACGGACCATAGCCGGAAGAGAAGTTGTTCATCATATGTATACAAAGAACAACACGATACGAGTTGTCGGCATACCGGATGCGTTATATGACATTTTACTTGAAGTAAAAGAGTATCAGGAAATGCAGAGACAGCGATATGATAAAGCGAAACCATATGAATATGTGTTGAGCGAAGACAATGGACAGCCATGGCATCCGTCCAATGTGACAATGCGCTGGAAAGGTTTTTTGGAACATCATAAACTGCGAGCCATACGTTTTCATGACTTACGGCACACCAATTTAAGTTTATTGATGACACAGATGAGTGCAATTGATGTCGCGAAGATCGGCGGCCATGCAAAAGTATCAACGACAACCAATATATATGGGCATAGTTTTACCGACACCGTAGAACGGGGTAAAAAAGTAATTAATGAATTACTTTAAGATAAAAAGAACCACCCGACTCGTTTGGGCGCGAATCGGATGGCAATGTATTCTATCCACAGTAGAAATATTTTAATAAGAAATACGATCATGTATTCCAGACAATAATCGCATTCTCAGAATACATTCAAGATTAATTTGGTACAAATGAATCTTGTACCCTTCTAGGCATATATAAATTCAAAAATAATTCCTATTTTGAACTTTTAAAATTTAATGCAGCATTGATAACCGCATCAAACGATGGTTTTTTATCTGCCAGATCACTGCCAAAAAGCAATGGGGAACGATCCGATCTCCAGGAAGTAGAATCCGTAAGACCCCAGATCACAACCGCTTTGATGTTAGCACCTTTTGCTTTCTGATTCAGGAGAACCGTCATGATGTCGCCCCACATTTTGGCGCTGTCAGCCTCAACCTCAGCCTTTGTCTCGTCATCGGTAGACTCATCAACAGTACCACAGTTTGTGATATCAAGTTCTGTAACCTGAATTTCAAATCCGGCTTCACGGAACGCATTCACTGCTTTCTCAAAGTTTTCCGGTGTAGCACCCTTGTCATTCAAATGTGCCTGCATACCGATTCCGGCACAAATTTTCTGACCTTCCGGATTAATGTCATCCTTTTTATTGATATTATTGATCAATTCTACAATTGTATCCGGATAATCGTAGGTGTTATAGTCGTTATAGATCAAAGAGACATCTTCCGTCTTATCGTTGGCTTCAAGTGCCTCATAAGCATACTTAAATGCTCGTTTTACATACTCACAGTCTGTCTTCATGACTTCGCCGAAGATGTGTCTCCACCAGTTATCACTTCCATCTGCTGCAGAGATATTGGACATATGTGTATACTCATTTACTACATCAATGGTGTAAACGGTATCACGATATGGATAATCTTTTGCAAAGATGTGGTTCATGATAGATTTGATGTACATTTCTTCACGGGAGAACATGGTTGCCTGATCTACGTATTCAGCCTTGCTGTCCGTAGAGTATCCAACAGTAAAGAAATGATGTGGCATCTGCTGGTGCCATACAAACGTATGGAAACGGACTTTCAAGCCATTATCATGAGCAATCTTCAATTCTTTGTCAATGTTCGCAAAGTTGATCTCCGGAACGAGTACTTTTCCGTCAGCATCTTTATTTGCCTCATGGCTTGCATAATCCGCAGTCACATAATAATCTTTTGTTTTTTCTGCTTCTTCGGCAGTTCCGGTCTCTACCGTAAGTGTTTTCTGGCTTCCCATAACAGCATCCGGTTTCATGGAGTTTCCGTAGGTTACACTGTCATAATGTTTCTTTACAAAGCCAAGGGAATTTTTATTTAACAACGTATCATAACCGATGGCAGTACCCATGATCGGGAAGTAGTCTTTGTAAGTATCTTTGATACTAGGAAGAGTATCATCATACTCTGCCGGTTCAGACAGACACTCAATCGTAAGGTCATCGATCAGGAAAGAGGCACGCGCGGAACCATTGGATTCAACGTACAATATATAGTTGTAAAAAGCGGCAGGTGCCGTAAATGTTGTCTCACATTTTGTCCATTCTTCGTATTTGATCGGATAATTGGTGTCGGCAGGATAGTTTGCGTACCATTCGCCATCTCCTTCTTCTGTGGTGATACCGCCGGAGATACGAAGATTGATACCTTTATCAAAATCATCATCCGCTTTTGGCACTTTTGCCCAGAAAGTAACCTTATACTGCCCACCAGGTGTGACAATATTTGTCAAATTAATAGTTGGACTGTTCCAGGCTTTCAATCGCTCTGATACAAGCATTGCACCGGCACCGCTATGGGATTCATCCGATACGGAAATTTTTGTATCTAACCCGGCAGCGGTGTTGTCATCTTCATTGAAACGCACAAACCAATCTCCCAGATCGGTATCAAAATTGTTGTCGATCACAGTATATGGATACGTTTTGGCAGCCGGTGTTGGAACCACCGTTGAAGCCGGAGACTGTGTTGGTTTGGCAGTTGCAGCCGGAGTAGAACTTGCGGAAACGGATGGTGCCGCAGAAGTACCGGCTGCAGGGGTTGCAGATGCAGTTGGAACTGCTGTTGAAGGAACCTCCGTCGCGTTGGATGTTTTCTTAACCGTAACTTTTACCGATAATTTTGTTGTCTTTTTTCCAATCTTTACTTTAGCAGTTACTTTGGCAGAACCGGTATTTATACCTTTCACTGTAAAAGCCGTTTTTCCATTTTTCTTTACGCTTACAATTTTTTTCTTATTCACAGATAAGGTCAATTTTTTAATTTTTTTTGCTTTGACGTTTTTAATTTTAACTTTTTTCGATTTTCCGACATTGATAGTAACTTTTTTTGTGCTAAGTGCCGGCTTTTTGGCAGCATCTGCAGCTGGTGCAGAAAGATTCATCATAGAAACTGCTAATGTAAGTGCAAGTGCTTTTGCCAATACATTTTTTGCATTTTTATGCATACTTTCATACCTCCTTGAGTTTTTTTAGAAAAGGGTGCATAGAGCATAGACCTATGCACCCTTAAGGTTAATTAAGTAATAATAACTTTAATTTGACAGATTACTTAGTCGCTGGATCTTTTGCAAGAAGTTTTACATTTTTGATCGCATAACCACCATCAATCTGGTAATTGGAATCAAGTGCTAATGTTACAGTTCCTGTCAGATCATAAGTGATAGTGTCAAGGTTTTTAAATTCACCTGTGAGTGTTGTTGTATCACCTACGGCAAGACCATTTACCTGTTCCGATTTGAAAATGTTGATGTTTTTAGAGCCATCTTTGGTAGTAACACGCGTCAAATTTTCTTCACCATTTCCCTTTGCTTCTACTAAGAAACGTTTACCACTGATTTCAGCGGAACTTGTATTCGTTACATCAAAGGTGATTCCGTAGTAATCGGAAAGACTGTAACCTTCAGGAATTGTAATCTTAATTCCCATACAAGCATCGTCAGAACCTTTTTTAGTAACTACACCATCCGCTACGGTAAGTTCAGGATCATTTCCATAAGCCTTAACTTTTACAACGGTATCATCTGTAAGTTCTACATTGATATCAGGTGTCTCTGCTTTCGGAGCCTCTGTTGCTGGAGCTGGAGATTCTGGAGCTTCTGTTGCTGGAGCTTTTGTTGTTTCAGGAGCTTTTGTTGCTTCAGGATCTTTTGTCTCAACTTCAGGGTCTTTTGTTTCTACTTCAGGATCTTTTGTTTCAACTTCAGGATCCTTTGTTTCTACTTCAGGATCTTTTGTCTCAACTTCAGGGTCCTTTGTTTCTACTTCTGGAGCTTTAGATGCCTCAGGAGCTTCACTTGCCTCAGGAGCCTTAGATGCTTCTGGAGCCTCACTTGTCTCAGGAGCCTTAGATGCTTCAGGAGCTTCACTTGTCTCAGGAGCTTTAGATGCTTCCGGAGCTTCTGTTGCCGGTGTAGGCTCAACAATTTCATCAACAGCTTTTACAGAATGATCAATTACAAGCTGTACGCTCATTACTTTGTAAACAGAATCTTCAAATCCAGCGGCTGGTTTGCCGTTTGCTGCGATTGAGAAGTATCCACCGTTACCGGCAAGTTTCCAAGCGTTTGCTTCGTTCATTGCTACATCAGCAGTTGAAGAAGCGTCACCTTTGGAACCTTCCCAGAATGGGTAGTTATCCCATACAGAATTTTCCCACCAGTTTCCGGTCTTTTCAAACTTGTTGTTGAAAAGACTGATTGTAAGCTGAGCAGGTACATTTGCTGTTACAACTACTTTTTTAATCTGTGCAAGGTTGATATTTTCAGGAATATCAAAGAATACACGCTGGTTGTTTTTAACAAATGGGATAGTGATACCCTTATCGGCAGCTGCAACTTTAACATCAGATTCGAATGCTGTTGTCAGCTTTGTGATGTCAAGGTCAACTGTCTCTACAACAGGAGTAGCGGTTGGTTCAGCAGGTTTTACAGCTTCAGGGATTTTGTTTGTAAATGTGATGCTGTAAAGAGTTGCCTCTTCTGCGCCGAGAACATCGATATCATTACCATCTTTATCTTTGTCTTTACCAACTACTTTTTCAGATTTCAATGTGAATCCGATTGCTTTTGCTTTTGCAGGTTTACCAAATACAGTAGCCACTTTGTAAACAAGTGTCTTGGAACCATCTGCATTTTCTACAGTCTGAGCTACAGATCCCCATGTATCGGATTTATCCCAGAAATTGTTAGCATCGTCGCCGCCTGCCCAAGTCATAAGTTTAACTTCAGCATCTGCTTTAAGACGAACTGCTACGTACTCATAACCGGATACATCTGTCTGAGTATCTGCATCTGCACCGAGGATGAAAGAAAGACCATTGTTGTACATGTTTACTGCTTTGATCTTATCTGTTTCATTACCATCGGCATCTTTTTCTTTAGCTGTTGGCTGTGAACTAAAGTATACTGTTCCGTCTTCGTTGAACTTCACTGTTCCATAACTGCCTTCTTTTGACCAAGTAGTTGCTTTTTCTTCTGTCAAAGCAACGTTGAAGTCAGCAAGAGTAGGATCAAATGTCTTTTCCGGTTCTGGTGTAACATCCGGTGTAGTAGTTGCTGGAGCAGATTCTACTGGAGAAGTAGGTGCTGGTGTAGCACTTGCTGGAGCATTGCTTGCTGGAGCATTGCTTGCTGGAGCAGATGCTGCTGGTGTAGCGCTTGCTGCTGCGGATGCTGCCGGTGTAGCACTTGCTGCTGGAGCTTTTGTTGTCTTAGGAGAAACTTTCTTAGCCTTTGTTACTTTCACTTTCAAAGTAAGCTTAGTAGCTTTCTTCTTGCCCTTAACAGTTACTTTTACAGTTACCTTTGTGGATTTTCCTGCTTTTTTACCTGTTACTTTGAAAGCAGTTTTTCCAGCCTTCTTTACAGTAGCAATCTTTTTGTTCTTGCTCTTTACTGTAAGTTTTTTCACCTTTTTGGCTTTTACGTTTTTGATAGTTACTTTTTTGGTCTTTCCCTTAGCTACGGAAATGGTTTTCTTTGAAAGTTTGATTTTCTTAGCTGCGTCTACATCATCAGAAGCAACGCCAACCATAGAAACAGTCAAAGCAACGGCCATAACTTTTGCTAAAGTTCTTTTGAAATTCTTTTTCAAAACTCTTACCTCCATTTTGATTTTTATTTAATAAATATCCCTTGAGGCTTCCCCACCCTATCAGGGTGGTTGAGAGTTCTGCCGGCGCCAGGTATTACACCGGCAG
>ERZ808252.2517-NODE-2517-length-10909-cov-3.184448_pt1 | contig 10909 bp, 10 predicted proteins | sample MGYA00521242_ERZ808252 | MGnify/ENA primary metagenome ERZ808252 (study PRJEB31516, sample SAMN03275581) | gut metagenome | biome: mammalia-associated habitat; material: feces | host: Papio cynocephalus | place: Kenya | collected 2012-08-07 ...
GCCTTGATGACAGGGGTGCTGAAAAAATATATGTCCGTATGCCGCAGAAAAACGGTGTCGGACTCGCTGTATACAATCGTCTTGTAAGAGCTGCCGGATTTGAGGTGATATCATTATGAACAGTCTTGAAGATGTAATGATAATCGGTCTTACCGGTCAGACCGGTTCGGGAAAAACTACTGTATGCCGTATATTCCGTGAAAACGGCTTTGCTGTTATAAATGCGGATATGGTTTCAAGATTTGTTGTCGAAAAAGGCAAACCATGTCTTGCTGAACTCGCTGAAATATTCGGAGATGAAATAATTCTTCCTGACGGACAGCTTGACAGAAGAAAACTTGGCAGAATAGTCTTTTCAGATAAATCAAAGCTTGAAATCTTAAACAGTATATGCTATCCTTATATTACAGGAGAAATCCTTGAAAGAATAAGAATTTTCGCTGAACAGAACAGAAAACTTATACTCCTTGATGCTCCTACTCTTTTTGAAAGCCGTGCAGATGATTTCTGCGATATAATTATATCTGTAATATCCAGAAAGGAACTGCGTATCGAAAGAATTATGGAGCGTGACAATATTTCATATGACGATGCTCTTAAAAGAATAAATTCTCAGCATGATGAAAAATTCTTTATTGATAATTCGGATTTCATAATCAAAAACAATAAGGATATTGATAATCTCAGCAGTATTGCCAAGGAAGTTTCTGATAAGGTAAGGGATTATTATAATAAAAAATATAAATTATGATAATAATATAATAATATTATGAAAGGATTGATTTATAATGAGTAAGGATAAGGAAAAACTTTCAGCAAAGGAACTGAAGGAAAAACTTTTCTATCAGAAAAAAAATGCAGGCATTATCCTCAAGGACGATGAAATAAAAAAATGCGATAAGTTCTGCGAGGAATATAAAAATTTCCTTAATGCTGCAAAAACTGAACGTGAAGCTGTAAACTATGTTATTGACCTGATAGAGAAAAACGGCTTTGTTGAATATAAAACAGGCATGAAACTTAAAGCCGGTGACAAAATTTACAGATGCAACAGAGGCAAGGCTGTAATCCTCTCAGTTATCGGTACTGAATCAGTTGAAAATGGTGTGAGAATATGTGCTGCTCATATCGATTCTCCAAGACTTGACCTTAAACAGTGCCCTGTATATGAGGATAATGAACTTGCTCTCTTTAAAACTCATTACTATGGCGGAATTAAAAAATATCAGTGGACTACTATTCCTATGTCACTCCATGGAGTTATAGTTAAATCTGATAATTCAAAAATTACTGTAAATATCGGTGAAGATGAAAATGACCCTGTATTCTGTATTACAGACCTTCTGCCGCACCTTGCAACTGAACAGGTAAAACGTAATCTTGCAAACGGCATAAAAGGTGAGGAGCTTAATCTCCTTATCGGTTCAAGACCTTTTAAAGATGATGAGGGCAGCGAGCTTGTAAAACTCAATATCCTTAAAATCCTTAACGAAAAATACGGTATCTGTGAAGCTGATTTCCTTTCTGCTGAACTTGAAGCAGTTCCGGCTTTCAAGGCTAAGGATATCGGTTTTGACAGAAGTATGATTGGCTCATACGGCCATGATGACAGAGTTTGTGCATATACCGCTCTTATGGCTGCTGTAAAGGCTAAAAATCTTAAAAAGACTGCCGTTGTTATCCTTACTGACAAGGAGGAAACAGGAAGTGACGGCAATACCGGTCTTCAGTCATCATATCTCAAATTCTTCGTTGAAGACCTTGCTGAAGATTTCGGTACTAACGGCAGAACTGTTCTTTCAAGGTCTGAATGCCTTTCAGCTGATGTAAATGCTGCATTTGACCCGACATTCCCTGATGTTCTTGAAAAACGCAACTGCTGCTATATCAATTATGGCGTTGCTGTTACAAAGTTTACAGGTGCAAGAGGAAAATCCGGCACATCTGATGCTTCAGCAGAATTTACCGGACGTGTAAGAAATCTTCTTGATAAAAACAATGTTATCTGGCAGACAGGCGAACTCGGAAAAGTTGATATGGGCGGCGGCGGAACAGTTGCAGCTTATATTGCAAATCTTGATGTTGATACAATAGATGTAGGAGTGCCTGTTCTTTCAATGCACGCTCCATATGAAATAGTATCAAAAATTGATACTTATATGGCTTACAGAGCTTTCCTTGTATTCATTGAGGACTGATTTTTGTTGATAATATTATGCCCCTCTGGATTTTTCAGAGGGGTTTTTGTATATTGTTACAAAGCTTGTTCCGGTTTCACCAATCGACATTTTTAACATATTCAAAAGATTATAATTATATTAACGCAAATCCGATAAACTGTTTCTGTAGGGGCGACCATTGGTCGCCCGCCTGAATTATGGTTTAACCATAATTCTGATATTTGTTTTCTGTATGGAAAATCATTGGTTATCAGCATGAAATTTTGGTAACTGCAACGGGCGACCAATGGTCGCCCCTACAGAAATAATCCATTGGATTTTCGTTAAAAATAATGCTTATAATAATAAAAAAGGCGGTGATATGGAATATATATTTACATTGATGTTCTGATAGTGCTCAATATATATATTACATATTTTCTGCTTATGGCTGCTGCTAAAATATCGCATACTCCGCTTAAAATAAAAAGATGCATTGCTGCATCTGTTATGGGCGGATTATTTTCATTGCTGATACTTGTTCCTGATATAAGCTGGATTGTTAATATTCTGCTTAAACTTATCGTTTCAGTAATTATAATTTCAGCCGCATTCGGAATAAAAAAAGGCTTTAAATATACTGCAAAGCTTGTATTTTGCTTTTATGCCATAAATTTTATATTTGCGGGAATAATGCTCTCTCTCAGATATGCATTTTCACTGTCATTTATGAAATTCAGCAATTCATATTTCTATATGGATTTTTCACTTTTAAGCCTTGTTATATTTACGATAATTTCATATGCGGCAGTATGTGCTGTGAGATATATAATAGACAGAAATTCAGTTTCCGGAGGCATATATAAAATTATTATCAGACATAATGGAAAGACAGTTTCAATTGACGGCATTGCTGATACAGGCAATTCTCTTTCAGACAGTTTCAGCGGAAAACCTGTTATCATATGCGGCAGGAATGAAATTGAAAAAATTATTGAAATCCCTGAAATGTCACTTATTTCAGGTGATTACAGTATCTTTAGGAATTTTAAAATAATACCTTATTCCACAATAGGCGAAAGCGGTGTTATTCCCGTATTCACTCCGGATGAGGTTCTTATAAAAGAGGAAAAATCAAATAAAATCAGGCAGACAGATGCATTGATAGGAATAAGCAATAAAAATATAAAGGCTGTTTTCAATCCCGGAATATTAAAATAATACTGATTAAAGAAGGGTGATATTATGAAAATGTTTGGTAAGCTGCTTTTGAAAATCAATCTCATTCTGCTTGAATGGAAGTGGAAATCCGGAGCTGATTCAGTATTTTATATAAACGGTTCGGAAACACTTCCTCCTCCGCTTAATAAGGAGGAAGAGGAGGAAACTTTTAAAATGCTTGACAGCAATAAACAGGAAGCTAAAGAACGTCTTATCGTACATAATCTAAGACTTGTAGTCTATATCGCAAAAAAATTTGAATCAACCGGAATATGTATTGAAGACCTTGTGTCAATCGGTACTATCGGTCTTATAAAGGCTGTGAATACATTCTGTCCGAGTAAAAATATAAAACTTGCAACATATGCTTCAAGATGTATCGAAAATGAAATACTTATGTTTTTAAGAAAATCATCTCAGTACCGCAATGAGCTTTCAATTGATGAACCGCTTAACGTTGACTGGGACGGCAATGAACTGCTTTTATCCGATATTCTTGGAACTGATGATGATGTAGTCAACAGAGGCATTGAGTCGGAAGCAGAGAAAAATATGCTCAGGGAAGCAGTGGACGAACTCGGTGAACGTGAAAAAATTATTATGGAAATGCGTTTCGGTCTTATAGACGGCAAGGAAAAAACTCAGAAAGAAGTTGCTGATGAAATAGGTATATCTCAGTCATATATTTCAAGACTTGAAAAGAAAATTATCAGAAAACTTAAAAAACAACTCGAAAAATTATAAGAATAACATTTATTTTAACGCCAATTCGATGGATTGTTTTTTGTAGGGGCGACCATTGGTCGCCCGCCTGAAATTTCGGTGAATCTAACGGGCGACCGATGGTCGCCCCTACAGAATGTATGGAAAATCCGATATTTTCAATTGTTGAATTGGCGTAAAAAACGCACCTCTGATTTGAGGTGCATTTTTCTATTATAAACTCAGTTTTTTTCTGCAAAGTTCTGAAGTTCCCCAGTATGTAAGTCCTGCAATTATAAGACTTGAAATTATACTGATTATAAATCCTCCTGAACCGCCGAATACTGTAAGTACTATTTCATATGCAGATATATCTGCCGGAACATTGTCAATTGAAGATGCAGACGGTCTTATCAGATTAAGTATAAAATTCTGTATACATGTTATTGCAAAGAATATTCCTATTCCGATAACCCACTTTAACGGTACTCTCTCAAGTACTGTAGCGATAAGCATATATATAAAATAAATCGTTGAAACAAGCTGGAGATAAACTGCGATAATCATTATAATTATCATTGCTGTGCTTGAGGCTGATACTCTGTCAAACAGCATGAATATGCTTCCAAATTCAATCATATTATCATCATAAAATGATGGCATAGGAATAGATGCATTTAAAGCAGATAAACCAATAGAAAGAACTGAAACAGCAACTGATGCTATAAATGATGCGAGAATCTTTGCACCTATTATTTTATATGAACTGTTAGGTGTCATGAAAAGCATATAGCCGTTTTTATGCTTGTGTGTAACATCAAGCTCATATATATATACAGGATACATAATACACGCAGCAGGAATAAATGAAATGAACAGCATCATAATCATAGCTGCTATTGCAAACATTGTTTCACTTTTTATTAATATGCTTATCAGATAGAAAATTTCTGTTATTATTATAATTAAAAAGGCTGCAATAAGTGGTATTCTTGATTTTATAAATTCATGTTTTATAAGATTAATCATTTTTTATATCCTCCATAATACTGTCAAATGAATGATTTGCAAATGTTTCACGGTAAAGGTCTGACATTGAAAGTCCCTGTTCAGTTCTTATTTCCTCCATATCGCCCTGCATAACAGCTTTTCCGTCCTTTATTATTACAATATTATCGGTTATGCTTTCTATTTCATCAAAAAGATGACTTGAAATAATTATACAGGCATCATCTGAAACAGCTTTTATAATAGTCTGGATTACCATATCACGGGTTATGAGGTCAATTCCGTTAAGCGGTTCATCAAGCATTATATATTTTGCATTTCTTGAAAGGACAACTGATATTTTGAATTTTGCACACATACCTGATGACATACTTGCAGTTTTCATTTTCATATCAAGTTCCATTAACTGGATAAGCTTTTCAAATTTGCTGAAACTGAAATCATCATAGAAGTCACTGTAATATTTTCCGACATCTTTTATGCTCATACCCCTGTAAAAATAAAGTTCAGTAGGCATATATGATATGATTTTATTAGTTTTATATGATACTGGTTCGCCGTCAACAAGACATTCACCTGAATCAAGTTTTACAAGATTGCAGGCTGTTTTCATAAGAGTGGTTTTTCCATGACCGTTTGGGGCGGCAAGAGCATAGACTCTGCCTCTTTCAAACTGTGTATCAAGACCATCAAGAGCATTTTTCTTTCCATATTTTTTTACTGCGTTTTTAAATTCAAGCATATGATTACTCCTTTTCATTTTTTCTGATAATTTCGATGATATCATTGTCTGTGTAGTCAAGAGAGTGCATTTTTTCGATAAAATCCTTTACAATTGAGTTTACCATCTGATTTTTAATATTTTCAACAAGATTTTCATTTTCCATAACAAATGTTCCCAGACCTCTTTTAGTGTAGCATATCCCTTCCATTTCAAGATATTTATAAATCCTCTGTACCGTATTTGGATTTACCTTATACATTGCAGCCAGCTCATTATTTGAAGGGAGTTTATCACCGGCTTTTATTTTACCGGTAATGAGCTGTTTTTTTATATCATCAGCCACCTGAAGATATATCGGCATATTATTATTAAATTCCAACTGCACCACCTCACTACCTAAATAGTACACTATTTTTGAATGATTGTCAAGTACTTTATAAAAAATTTTTTTTATTTTGTAGGGGCGACCATTGGTCGCCCGTTGCAGTTTACCATAATTTCAGATAGTTAACCAATGATTTTTATGCAGGAAACAGATATCAAATTTATGTTTCAACCATAATTTGAACGGGCGACCAATGGTCGCCCCTACAGAATGAATCTGCGTTAAAATTTTACTGTCAAATTTGGATTTAACTATTGAATTATTTCTTAATTTATGGTATAATATCTGCATATGGAGATGTATCGAAGTGGTCATAACGAGAACGACTCGAAATCGTTTGAACAGTAAAATGTTCCGTGGGTTCGAATCCCACCATCTCCGCCACTTAAAAGCACATTTAATTAAAATGTGCTTTTTATTATATCCATAAAAAGGGAGTGTTCATATGACTGAAAAGGAAAAAGCTAAGGCAGGTTTTCTTTATGATGCAAATTATGATAAAAGTCTTCTTGATGAGAGAATTAAATGTGCTGAATTATGTTATCAGCTTAACAGCATACCTAATTATCAATTTGAAAAAAGAAACAAAATCCTTCATGAAATGCTTGGGGATATGAAAGACAGTGCGGTAATTCATTCACCATTCATCTGCGATTACGGATATAATATTCATATCGGTGAAAATTTCTTTTCAAATTATAACTGTACAATTCTTGACGGTGCAGAAGTTACTTTTGGCGATAATGTTTTTATAGCTCCGAACTGCTGTTTTTCAACTGCCGGTCATGCAATTGATGCTGAACAGAGAAACAAAGGCCTTGAAATAGCATGGAAAATAAAAGTAGGCAATAATGTCTGGATAGGAGCAAATGTTGTGGTTCTGCCAGGAGTTGAAATAGGGGATAATACCATAATAGGTGCTGGAAGCGTGGTTACAAAGAATATCCCTTCAGGAGTAATTGCTGTCGGAAATCCATGCCACGTACTCAGAGAAATTACTGACGAGGATAAGCATAAATATAAAATGGCTGAATAAAAAAATGTCCGGAATTGAAATCCGGACATTATTTTTATCTGTTGAAATATCGGTAATCCTTGGTAAGCAGAGTAAGTATATAGAGTCTTGCTTCATCACGGTACTGCGGTTTTGCCATGTAATACATATAGCTTTCAAGTACTGTTATATCCGGCAGCGGTCTGCCTTCTATCTTGAAATTGCTGAATCCCATAGGAACATATTTATTATAGATATCCTCAGGCTTTATATGAGTTTTCCATTTTGTAGTCTGATAAAATGATTTCTGCATATGTTCGCAGGTGAATTCAGGCATATTGAATTGTTTGCCGGTCTGCATACATTCGCAAAGCTCAATCTGATATTTTCCTATGTATTCATAATGTTCACCACGTCTTTTGCAGTCAGGCACACAGCATGGATTTACAAGAAGTTCACATCTGTCCTTGAATGCTATCTTTTCAAGGCGTTCAAAATCATTGTTCCAGTTATAATCGAGAACTACAAGACTGTAATCATGCATAAATTCCTTGTCAAGGCTTTCCTCATCTCTTAACTGTTTGCAGGTGGAGCTTATAATCTTGAATGACGGATAATTTTCACGGATATACTGCTCAAGAACAGGAGATACCACTATTACCTCATTCATTCCGTTGTCAGCCATCTGAAGACATTTATTGCAGAAAGGGTCATGTATATGTTTTTCAGTAATAAGGGGATTGCTGAATGCAAATCTGCATGGAATACCTCTGCGGTTGAACTGCTGTATAACGGCTCTTATATAGTTGTCGTCAACAGTGCCGCTGAAATTTCTTCCTCCGTTCCATAATGATGTAGGGAATGTTCCGTAAACAGAACCTATTTTAAGATTATCATAAAAAAATTCAGGATGTTTCTGCATTGTTTCGTAAAGCAGTATATTGAGTTTGAAATGCCTTACAAAATCAGGTATATGATATTTTATATCCATATGAGGAATCTCCTTTTTGATTTGATATTGATTATCAGGTGGGGTACAGAAAATAATCATCGATTATTTAACGCCAATTCGATGATTATTATTTGTAGGGGCGAACTGTGTTCGCCCGTTCCAATTTACCGTAATTTCAGGCGGGCGAACACAGTTCGCCCCTACAGAATAAACAAAAATTTCATTTTTTTTATTATAAAATTTTGTTGTAGAATTGGCGTTATTTAAGCTGAACGATTGTAACGCCGTCTTCACCTTCGCCGAAAAGTCCGAGTCTGAATGATTTGACGGATTTTAACTGTTTAAGACGCTGATGCACTGCGGCACGCAGTATTCCAGTACCTTTTCCGTGGATAATTGTTACAACTCCTACATTAGCCATTACTGCATTGTCAATAAATGCTTCCATTTCATAAACGCCCTCATCAGCGGCTTTTCCTCTTATATCAAGCTCCATTGAAGCTTTTCTGGAAGCTTTGCTCTGAACGCCTTTGATTGAAACGCCTTTTTTAGGCTTATTATTTTCATCTGACTGCTGTTTTTCGATAAGTCTTAATTTTTTTACATTTACCTTGGTTTTCATAGAACTTGTCTGAACGAAAACATAGCCGTTTGAATCAACATTTCCTGCAACAGTGCCTTTTTTATTGATATCTGTTATAAGAACTCTGTCGCCTTTTTTAAGAGGACGGGGGAGCTTATAATCTGCATTTCTGTCTGACTGTACAGGATTTGCTTCATCATACATTTTATTGAATGCACGTTTTACGCCGCTTCTTGCATCGTAATATTTCTGGCTGAAATCAGATTTATCTTTAAGCTTTTTAATTTTTTCGAGTTCATCAAGCAGTTCATTTGACTGAACCTTGGTACGTTCAACTATTGCAGACGCTTCAAGGCGAGCTTTTTCAAGCTCCGATTCAATGCTTTCATGGAACTTGTCACGTTCTTCCTTTAAAAGTTCTGAAGTTTGTTCTGCTTCCTTGTTGAGGCGTTCAAGCTCCTTGTTTCTGGATTCAAATTCACTTCTTGCATTATCGAGTTTTTCTATAACATTTTCGATATGTCTGTTTTCTTCATTTATAAGGCTTTTTGCATAATTTATCACATCATCAGGCATACCGAGTTTTTTTGAAATTGCAAACGCATTTGATTTTCCCGGAGAACCTATTATAAGTCTGTATGTCGGACTCAATGATTTTATATCAAATTCACATGAAGCATTTTCTACATTTTCAGTTTCTATTGCATAGAGTTTAAGCTCCTGATAATGAGTTGTCACCATCATTTTAACTTTTAATGATTTGAGTTTTTCAATTACTGAAACTGCAAGTGCAGAACCCTCTACAGGGTCAGTTCCTGAACCGAGTTCATCGAGAAGAACAAGTGATTTTTCATTGGCAGTACGGATAATTTCGATAACTTTATTTGTATGTGCTGAAAATGTCGAGAGATTATTTTCAATGCTCTGGCTGTCGCCGATATCAACAAGTATATGTTCAAAAACTGAAACCTTACTGCCCTCCGCAGCCGGTATAAGCAGTCCGCACATCGTCATTGCAGTAAGCAGTCCTGTTGTTTTGAGTGAAACTGTTTTTCCGCCTGTATTAGGCCCTGTTATTATAAGAGTCTGATAATTTTCACCTATTGAAATATCAACAGGCACAACCTTTTCCTTGCTGATAAGCGGATGCCTTGCTTTTTTAAGATTTATTATTCCGTCATCTGAAACTTCGGCAGGAAATGCTTTCATTTTTACAGCAAGTGATGCCTTTGCAAAATAAAGATTAAGTTCTGCACATACATCATAATTTTCTGATATGGAATCTGATGCGGCGGCACAGTCTGCACTGAGCTGTGCAATTATGCGTTCAATTTCCTCCTGTTCCATACGCTGGAGAATTTTTATATTGTTATTTGTTTCAACTACTGCAAGAGGTTCAATGAAAATAGTCTGACCGCTTGATGATGTATCATGTACAAGTCCCTGAATGTTGCCTTTATGTTCGGATTTGACAGGAAGAACATATCTTCCGTCACGCATGGTTACGATTGAATCCTGAAGGCATTTCTGTACTGATGATGATTTTATCATTTTATCAAGTACATTTCTGAGGTCTGCACCGGCTTTTGCTATTTTGCGTCTTATTGAGGCGAGTTCTGAGCTGGCATTGTCGCTTATCTGGTCATCTGAAATAATTGACATTTCAATCTTGTCTTTAAGGTATGAATCAGGCATAAGTCTTGAAAAAAGATAGTCAAGTTCTGTTTCTGAATTTTCACAGTGGCCATGCCAGTCATAGAGAATCTGTATCTGACGGAGCATATTTCCTATATCAAGCAGTTCACGCAGAGAAAGACTTGCACCGGATTTTGCTCTTGAAAGTGAATTTTTTATATTTTTAAATGATATGAATGACGGCGAACCGTAACGCATACAGAGGTCAAGTGCCTGAGAGGTTTTAAGTACTTCAAGTTTTACTGTTGTAAAATCAGATGAAGGCACAAGTTCTCTTGCAAGGCGGCGGCTTTCATCATTTGAACATTCGCCGGCAAGCATTTCAAGTATCTTATGAAGTTCAAGTGTTTTAAAATATTTATTCATAGTTTATATATCCCACATTCTTTGTTTTTTATATATTAAACGCAAATTCGATGTGTAATTCGTTAATCTGAAATTCGGATTAAATAATATGCCGATTCGTTTTGTAGGGGCGACCATTGG
>ERZ808252.2518-NODE-2518-length-10905-cov-2.827281_pt1 | contig 10905 bp, 7 predicted proteins | sample MGYA00521242_ERZ808252 | MGnify/ENA primary metagenome ERZ808252 (study PRJEB31516, sample SAMN03275581) | gut metagenome | biome: mammalia-associated habitat; material: feces | host: Papio cynocephalus | place: Kenya | collected 2012-08-07 ...
ATATATGGTAGTTATTCCAAGCCCATGCTTTTCTTAATAGCGGGGACGCGGGCTTCGGCTTCTGCTGTCGCCTTGTCGTAGTCCTGCGGTGTGGGCATGGTAGCGGGAATCTCGAAGTAGTACTTGATTTTAGGTTCCGTACCACTGGGGCGTACACTGACTTTCAAGCCGCCATCGGTGAAGTATTGCAGCACATTGCTTGTGGCACCGAGCAACATCGTGATGGGAGTCTCCACCCACTTGCCGTCTATCAGTTCGCGTTGCGTGAGGGTCTGGAAGTCTTTGGTCTTGATGACTTTCTCGCCTGCAATCTCCGTGACAGGGTTAGCCCGATAGTCAGCCATCATCCGCTTAATCTCATCTGCCCCCGTTTTGCCCGGGCGAACCACGTTGACCGTGGTCTCACGTTGGAATCCGTACTCCTTGTATATATTGAGCAGGTAGTCATAGAGCGTCATACCATGGTCTTTGGCATAGGCGGCAATCTCGCAAATCAGACAGATAGCCGAGGGCGAGCACTTGTCACGCACCGCATCATAGGCAAGGTAGCCGAAACTCTCCTCGCCGCCACCGATGTACTTGCGTGTGCCTTCCCATTCGCGTATGCGTGCGGCAATCCACTTGAAGCCCGTGTATTCGTCGGTCAGCGTAACGCCCTGGCGGTCAGCAATCTTGCGTATCAACTCGCTGGTTACAATGGTCTTTACGAGATAATGCTCGGGACGCAGTTTGCCAAGTTTCTTCATGTTGGTGATGATGTAGTAGGAGTACATCATGCAAGTCTGGTTGCCGTTGATGATAGTCCACTCGCCTTTGTCGTTTCGGCAGACGATAGCCACGCGGTCAGCGTCGGGGTCACTTGCTACAACGAGGTCAGCATGCAGTTTGGTGCCGAGGTTCATACCCATAGTCATTGCCTCTGCGTTCTCGGGATTGGGGCTGACGACTGTGGGGAAGTTGCCGTCAATCACCATCTGCTCGGGCACTACGTGTATGTTCTGAAAGCCCCAACTGCGCAGGCACATCGGCACAATCTGCCGACCTGCTCCGTGTAGCGGGGTGTAAACGATGTTGAGGTCTTTCTGATGGAGGATAGCCTCTTGGTCAATCATAACGGTTTTGACAGCCATCATGTAGTCGTAATCCACCTCGCCGCCGATGATTTGTATCAAATCCTTGTCGCCATTGCGCTTCACGTCCTCCATACGGACCTTGTTTACTTCGTTGATGATACCTTGGTCGTGTGGTTGGAGTACCTGCGAGCCGTCTTCCCAGTATGCTTTGTAGCCGTTGTACTCCTTGGGGTTGTGGCTGGCAGTTACGTTCACACCGCCCTGGCAGTGCAGATTACGAATGGCGAAACTGACCTCGGGTGTGGGGCGCAGGCTCTAGAAGAGATACACCTTGATACCGTTGGCAGCGAACACATCTGCCACAGTGAGGGCAAATTCGCGCCCGTGATTACGGCAGTCGTGCCCCACTACCACGCTCACGCGGTCGCCTTGGAGGGTCTTAAAACCGCCCTCGCGTTGCACTTTGAGCAGGTAGTTGGCGTATCCTTGTGTGGCTTGGGCTACGACATACTTGTTCATGCGGTTGGTGCCGGGTCCCATGATGCCACGCAGTCCACCCGTGCCGAACTCCAGTGTGCGGTAGAAACTATCTATGAGTTCGGTCTTGTCTTCGGCGTTCATCATTGCACGTACCTGCTCACGCGTCTCGATGTCAAAAGGCTCCTGCGTCCATGTTTGGGCGATGGCCATGACTTTGTCTAATTCCTGATTCTCCATTGTTGTATTCGGTTTAATTGATTATACCTTAATTATAGACGGCAAAGATACTACTTTTTATGGGATTGTGCAAATATGGGGTGAGTTGTGTTCTTATATCCACGCGGTATTGACGGCTTAATCACATACTAATATCATACTAATCACATACTAATCACATACTAATATCATACTCTTGACTCGAGATTCATACGGCAATATAAGAGAAGAGGAAACAAAAAGTGAGTAGCAGAGACGGATTCGGGTCCCTCCGCCTTGTTACTCACTGGTTATTCACTTGCTACTCCCTTGTTAGTCTCTCGTCGTGCATTTGTTACTCACATGTCATGCACTTGTTAGTCTCTTGTCATACATTTGTTACTCACTTGTCATACACTTGTTGATTCCTTACCACTCAGTCCACCTCGCGTGCCTCTCCGTTTATCAGCACCTTGCGCGGGTGGGGCGTGAAAGCCGCTGACGAGATGTCCCAATCCTCGTGCCGGTACTGCGGCGGGAGTTGGATATTTGCCATGCCGCATATCGTATAGAAGATACAATCGGCGTTCATCGGTTCGCGCACATGCTGCCGCAGAGCCGCAGTCTTTTCTTTGTTCTCCTGCTCATACTCGTCTGAGTACCAGACGAATAAAGGCACATGATACTCGTCTTTGTTGCACAATGTCCCGTGCCAACCCGTGGTGGCTGTGATGGTCTGCCCGTGGTCAGACACATACCACAGAGCCGCCATACCGCGGTTTTTGAGGGTGTCCATCAGATTGTTCAGCAGATAATCGGTGTACAAAATGGTGTTGTCGTACGAGTTTATCAGCAGGCTGTCGCTTTTCACATCTTTGTCCGACTGGTTGTTCGGGTGCCATTTGCCAAATTCTTTCGGGAAATTGCCGTAGTAGAAGTGTGAACCCAGCAACTGAAACATGATAAACGTCTTGTCATATAATGCTGACACAGAGTCTATTGCGCTCATTACTTCTGCGTCCGAATTCACGTCCACCGTGTAATCCACGCTTTGGTAGAGGTACGCGCTGGAAATCTGATTGAACAGCCCCCGTTTGATGACCACGGTGGTAAACCCGTTCTCTTTGAACACCTGCACGATACTCTTCTCTGTGTAACTCAAATCATTCTCCTCAGCTGTGGCGCGCGTCACAATCATCGGCACGGAGATGGACGTAGTGCAGCCGTCCGTGTAGTAGTTGTGAAAGAAGACAAGGTTATTCTGCTTGCCTGCCAATGGCATCGTCTCGCGCGGGTAAATGCCATTCAATGAGCAGTTTGCGTAGCGCACCGACTCACCGATTGCCAACACGTAGGTCTCTTTCTGCGCGAAGTTCCGCGTGCGGGTAGAGTGGAAAGCGAAGTCGTTGGTCTGATTCATCCGGTGAATCTTGCGCACTGCTATCTTGGTCAGATGCAGGATATTGAATGGCGGACGGTGCAGGGTGTTCTTGAACACCTCCGCCTTGAACGAATAGAAATTGTCAATCTGTGCCGTCTTCTCCACGGGCATCACCCCCACCAGTGCCACCAACAGGCAAACCCCGCACGTCTTCCAACGAAATCCGCGCGGTACCGCGGGCATCTTCACGTACCAGACGCACACACCTGCAAACAGCACCACCACAGGCACTATGTACCACAATGCCTGCAGATTACTACCGGCAAACGTACGGCTCTCTTCGGCGGTGGTGGTCACCAACGCGAGGTAGTGGTCAATGTCCATAAAGATATGGAAGGTGTTGACCATCACCAACTCTGCCAATGTCATTACCATAAACAATGAGGCTATCACCACTCCCGCTATCTTGTTCTTGACCAACAGGATACACGCGGACAATCCTCCGCACACCAGCAACGCGCGTAGCGTGCTCAACCATGTCTCATCGTAACGCTCTACGATAAACTTCACACATACCGGGCTGAAAAACAAGCAAGTAAGCAACGCCCATACAACGAGGTAACCCGTTTCTTTCTGATACTTCATAGACTGACAACTTTTATCGCAAAGCCATCAATCTCGTCAAGATAGGGATAAAAAGAAAAGTGAACTTTCTTTTCGCACTCACAGGAAGCCTACGAAGAAACCTGCCAATCGTCTAAGAAAGTCCACACCATAGTAGTGTGACTTACAGACGATTGCAGGAGTGTCCGACGCTCCCCGTTAAGTGCTTGCTATTCTTTGTTCAGAGAAAAACAGTTTCGTAGGCTTTTTTCTTTGAGTGCGAAATAAATAGCTAATGCTCCATTATGTTATTGTTGTGCCGCCTTTACGGCACCGGTTTGCATAAGCAACTGATTTAATGCGTTATATATCCTTATTCTTTTAACCACGCACGGTATTCCTCCACCGTGAAGTGCGTATTCAGCAATTGGAGATTTGTGTCTGTGATGCACAATATCTGCACGCCTTTTTCGCCGAAGACACCGATGAAATCGGCGTTTTTCTGCAACATATCGATATACCACTCCGCCTCGTCCATGCTCTCGAAGCCCGACACTTGCAGAGCACTCTGTCCGGGGGCAAAGGCAGGTACCGCTTTCAAATCGAAGTCCTTAATCATAAACTGCGTGAAGTTGAATAATGCCACCTCATACAGTATTTGGTTCAACAGTTTCTCGTCCTGCGGCATTACCAACAGCACCTGTGAAGGCTGCGCCCTGTCTGTATCAAACTGCACCACAGTGTCTTGCGCTTGTTCCTCTGTTTGCTCGGTAGCCCTGCGGTCTTGCAGCGAAGCCATCGTGCCGTCCGTCTGACTCTCCATGCCTTGCCCCATCATAGCAAGCATATTCTTAGCCATAGCCGATAGTTCACTCTCAGGGTAGCGATTAACCATGTCCCGCAACTGCTCAACGAAAGCGTCCTGACCATCTGTCTTTGCCACTGCGATAGCATTCAGGAACAAGAAGCGCGGCATCAGCGGGCTAAGCGGATAGTGCTCCTCGGCATAAGCCTTGTTTGCTTTCACTGCAGCAAAATGGCTCTGTGTGTACTCGTTGTACGTTGCCTCATACAGCGAGTCCTGTTCCGCAGCCATGTGGCGGAGACGGTCGAAATAATCGGGTTGCGATACTATCATCGCCTCGTTGGATTCTGGGAAAAGTGCCAATATCTGCTGCCTGTATTCCTCTGCATCGGCGTCACGCTTCTCCTTCAGAGCCGTGAGGTATTGCATATAGTAGAGGTCCACCAGCCGTGCGTCTCTCGGAAAGCGGCGGCAGAACTCCCGAAACGTCTCGTCACTCAACGCACGGTCTCCTACCTTGTCACGGTAGATATAGACCATATTGTACAATGCATTGGCAATAAGCAGGTTCGATTGCCAGAAGTCTTCATCGGTCTTTGGTATCTGTTGCAGGTAGTATTCGGGCTTATGGTTGTCGGTTTCGGTAGTTTCCTGTACGGTATTCTTAATGCTGTCCGTACCGATGGAATCGGTAGAAAGTGCCTGTTCCTCGTCTTCTTCAGGGGGTGTATCCATAAAGGAAGAGGTGGATGCTTTGCTCAACCTGCGCCAGTTGTCCTCAAGCGTACGGTTGCCCCATTGGGTGCGGAAAGCCTGTTTGCCGGAGCGTATGAGTTGCGGGTTATAGAAATACCATGCTGCTGCGCCTGCACCTGCGTTGCCAAGCATGTTGGTTGTATTGACACTACGCGGACCTGTGTCGTTCTCTGCATCGCGTGCTGCCTGTTCGGCACGGGCTTTCTCCTCTTCTTCCGCACGGATAAGGCGGGCTATGATAGAGTCCACCACCACTCGCTGCTCCTCCGGTGTGAGCATAGCCAGACGTTGCAACGAGTCTTGCAGCAGCACTGTATTGTACTCTACCACCAGTTCGTCCAAGGTCTCAGAGAGCCGTTGAATGCGTGTGTACTGCTCATTCTCGGAGGATATGATTTGTGTAGCCTCCTTATAGCACGGTCCTGCTTTGATGTAGTTCCGCTGTGTATAGTAGATGTCGCCTGCGGTGATGAGTACAGCCGCCTTGTTGAGTCCGTTTTGGGTACTCTTCTCTATAGCCAGTTCGTAGTTCTCCAAGGCATGGGCAGTGTCTTTTCGTGCAAGATAGACATTACCGATAGCCCCGTATATCTGGTCTAATTCGTCCTTGTTCTTGTCCTGCTGTGCCATCTTGGTCAGGTCTTTGACGGCAGTGGACAGGTTGTCCTCCAGTTGTGCACGGCGTAGTCTGGCGTTGAAGTCCATCTCATTGGAGGGTTGCATCTTCAGCACTTTGGCATACGCATCGCGTGCTTCCGTTCTGTTGCCCTGCATCTGATATATCTGTCCCAGTACAAACATAAAGCGCGGACGGTTGCCTTTGCGGTCTTCGTCCTTCAGTGCTATCTTGATGAACGGTACAGCCTCGTTGTACTGCTTGGTCTTGAGCAGTATATCGGCACTGACAGCAGAGTATAATGAGGCGTGTTTCCTATCAAGGTTGTCCACTTGTACCTTGCGGAGAGCGTCCTCTGCTTCGTACAGCCACCCCATTTCACCATACGCACGTGCTACCCATAGTTGGCAACGTGCTACCATATCCTTGTCGTAAGCATAATGGCGGGCTATGTAATTGAAAGTACTGATACTGCCTAAGAAGTCGCCTTTGTGAAACTCCGCCATACCGAGCATAAGCCATGCGTTGCCCATTTGGTTGTTGAACTCTTCTTGTTTGAGCCATGCTTGGTACTTAGGGTCTTTCTGCTTCTTGTAGTTAATCTTCGGACGCGCTTTGATACTGTGCAGTTTGATGCACTTACGGCACTTCTCTATGGTCTTATCCATCTGTGAGGCAGATGCCTCTGCCGCCTTGTGATTGGAGACAGGATACAGGTTCAGGATGGTGGAATAGTCGTCTTCGTTGGCTTCACGGATAGCCTTTTCGCCCTCATCAAACGCCACTTGCCCGTTGAAATAGATGTTGTATTTCGTTTTCATCTGGTGATAAGCACGAGTCGCCCCCGTATTCTTCTGTGTGGAACACGAGGACAAGAACCCGATGAAAACGGCAAAAAGCAATATATATATATGTGTATGCTTCATTTATTGCAGACCTTTGACGTGGCTTGGAGCGGGTATAAAGTCTTTCAAGTAGAAAGGTTCGAAGTATGCCATCTGCTTTACGTCCAACTGCCGAGCATCTTCTCTCTCTGCCAATTGCCCCATATACTGTGCAAGTGGTACGATACCATCAATGAAACGGGCTTTGGGGGATACTATAACGTTCCGACACTTGTCAGAACCATTACCGAAGAAATATATAGCACCATATTGTTGCAGTTCTGCCTCGAAAGTATGCTCATCCACCACTTTTGCCTTGATTTCATCGGTACGCTCCAATGTCTGTGGCGCATAGAATGCCGTATAGACTTCCATACGGCGTGCATCCAACATAGGACAGAATAATGCGCTATCCTCCACCTTGTTCAATGTTGCGCATTGCGCTTTGGCTGCCCGGCACAACACCTGCAGTGTATCTATCGGAATCAAGGGGATACTCAAGCCGTAGCACAGCCCTTTGGCGGTGCTGGCTCCTATGCGCAGACCTGTATAACTGCCCGGACCTTGCGACAACGCCACCGCATCCAAATGCCACCCGTTCTGCTTTGCCTCGTCAAGCAATTCGCTGATGAATACGGGCAGTTCGCGGGCGTGGTTGGCACTTCCTATGTTCTCACGCCAAGCCACAGCCTTGCCGTCTATCGTGATGGCGGCAGAGCAACAGTTGGTGGAGGTCTCGATATTCAGAATAGTCATACGTGCTACCGATTTCTTTTTCAAACCGCAAAGATACGATATTTTTTGCACAACAGAAAATAATTTGTAACTTTGCGCCTACAAATCAGTCCAATATGAAGAATATCGTTGTATTTACAGGTGCCGGTGTTTCGGCAGAAAGCGGATTAGGTACGTTTCGTGACGCAGACGGCTTGTGGGAGAAATACCGTATAGAGGACGTGTGTACGCATGATGCGTGGTTGCGTAATCCCCAGTTGTGCGTGGACTTCTACAATGCCCGTCGCAAGGATGCGCTTGCGGCACAGCCCAATGCAGCGCACTATGCCATAGCCCGTTTGCAAGAGGCTATCCCGACCACGCAGGTGATAACGCAAAATATCGATGACCTTCATGAACGGGCAGGCAGCCATGATGTGGTCCATCTGCACGGGGAAATCACAAAGTTGCGTTCGGAGAATGACGACCTTGCTACGGTGCCGCTACAGGGTTGGGAACAGCACTACGGAGACCGTCATCCTGACGGCTCACTGCTACGTCCGTATATCGTGTTCTTTGGCGAGAGTGTGCCGTATTTTCCCGTGGCATGCAACATAGTCTCGGGTGCGGACATCATGGTGGTGGTTGGTACGTCGCTGAATGTATATCCTGCGGCTTCCCTGTTGGAGTATGCACCTGCTAATGCAGATATCTATGTGATAGACCCAGGGCACCCAGAGTTCGGCATATACCGTGACCGCGTGCACCATATCCAAGAGAAAGCCACGGTGGGTGTACCGCAGTTGGTGGACAAACTGATTGCCCAACTCACCTGACAGAAACGGGGCAAGACAGGAGTGTGCTTAATCAGTAGAAAGGGCTGATTCGGCGGATTGGCGCTGGAGAAGATGGTCAATGTAGTAGCGCATATTCACCTGCTGCTGGCGACCGTCGGTGTTTTTCCAGTCACCAAAAAGGCGAACTGCGCGGTTAGCGTAGTTGAGTGCAGCGGTATAGTCGCCCATCATCTCTGCAGCAACAGCCATATCGGCTACGGCGACAGCGGAGATTTTTTTATCTCCATTGTCTGATGCCTGTTGCCAAGCGGCAATGGCATCTTCCCATAGTTTGCGTTGGAAAGCGCGTATACCGCGCTGTATGTCGGCATCGGGATTATTGTAGAGGTAGTGGGTGGCGGGCAGCCATTGGGGTGTGAGGCTGACGCCCACATCAGTGCCTATCTGTTGCGCCAAGTAGAGGAGCGCGTCATGACGGTCGGGCAGCCCTGCGAGCGCGTCAGTACGCGAGTAAAACGAATCCATTTCCCAGAGCAGGGTATCGGCGGTAGTGAAGACGGCATCCTGTGTCTTGCCTGCATGGTGCACCGTCCAGTGCGTCTGTGAACAGGCTTGGAGGTAGGCATAGTACCGGTCGCCGTCCACAGGGAAACACTCACGCATATCATACAGCACCAAGTGGTTGAGTATCAGCAGGGCATCGGCTTCGTACTCGGCACATAAGCGTTCCTCATCAATTACGGTCATAGGGCTGCGGGAATAGAAATTGCGGCTCTTGTTCTGGCTGATGTCCATAAGTTCCACTTGCATGTATTCGCCGCTGTCGTCCATGGTCTGTGTGGCAGCAAAGAGACACCGCAGTGCTGCATCAGCGAGGTTGACGGATGTGCCATTGAGCATGGTGCCGTCTTCGGCGTTGCTGTGTCCGAAGTCCTCGGGTTGAGTGACGGTGTTGTTGACCACAAGGATACGTTGTGCGCCGTGCAACAGCGGCCGCTCGGCAGGTTGGCGTTCGTCCACTGTGAAGAAATACTGCTGCGCCGACAAGGTGCAAAAGGCGAGAAGGATGAGGAATGTAGCAGATATGCGTTTCATAGCAAGTGGGAATAGTATGGAGTTAGAGTTTGCGTATGCGCCATTCTTTCGGATACATATTGTTGCACCGGTTTCCGACGTTCTTCACGAAGCCCAAGGGCACGTGCTGGTAGGTGACGAGAAGGAAAGTGGCGGGCTTGCCTACTGTGGCTATAGTCTCCGTGCGCAGAAACGCAAGTGCCTGCTCAAGAGGAAGTTCTATTTGTGGGAAGGCATCGGCTTTGAAGTCCTTAACCATCGCCAACGGGTGCTGCGGTGCTATGGTTTTGCCGCGTTGTTCACCGACACCGACGCCATAACTGATGCAGATGAATTGCGTGGTGAGGTACTCAATCAACTCTTTGTATTTCAGCGGGTAAGCGGTAATGAATCTGTCTTGTTGGCGCATAGCCCAGCGGTCAGGGTGGCTTAACCAACCGCGGAGTATATTTTCCTGTTCAATGGGTTTGGGGGCAGCCTGTTTGCTCTTGGGAACACGGAAAGGCATAAGACATTCGCCGCGTTTGCGGAAGGCGCAGATGTACAACCCTTCGCCTTTGGTTTTGTGCGGATAGAAATGGTAGCCAGGGTGCCCCTCTGTGATACCCCACGCGGGGTCGTAGTCGATGCCAAGCACATCGGCACCCAGTTCTTCGGCTATCCAAAGAGCGTTGTACTCGTTCTCCTGGCGGTTGAACGTGCAAGTGGAATAGATGAGAATGCCGCCGGGTTTGAGGGCATCCCATGCGTCTTCCACGATGGTCCGCTGACGTTCGGCACAAAGGCGTACGTTGGTTCTGCTCCATTCGGTGATTGCATCCGGATCTTTTCGGAACATTCCTTCACCCGAACAGGGGGCATCTATCAGCATGCAATCGAACAGGTAGGGAAGCCGCTCGCCGAAATCAACAGGCTGGTTATGAGTGACTACCGTGTTTCCATTGCCCCATTTCTGGATATTCTCGGAGAGGATAAAGACGCGCTGCCGTACAACCTCGTTGCTGATGAGGAGCCCCTCGTTGCCCAGGTACTGACTGATAAGGGTGGATTTGCCCCCGGGTGCGGCACAGAGGTCGAGGACGATGCTGTCGGGCTCCACGAACTGCTCCAGTACCTGCTGCAGGAACATACTGCTTGCCTCCTGTACATAGTAGCAGCCCGCGTGGAAGAGCGGGTCGAGAGTGAACTGCGGTCGCTTGCTGAGGTAGTAGCCGTCCTCATTCCATGGCACTTCATCGGTGTCGGCATCGAAAGTGAGGCAGTCGATTTTATCGTTGAGACGAATGGATGTGACGGGCTCGCCTTCCAACGCATGGAAGAGGAGATCGGCATCAGCGGCACCCAACTGCTGTTGCATACTATGTATGAAATCTATTGGCAACATGGCACATCAACAAGACTCAAACCGAGAATCAACGTACAATCGGCTGCAAAGTTACGAAAAATATGGCAAATATCTGCTATGAGGGACTTTTTTATCCTAAAACAATCAGAAAAAGCAATGATTGTACTGTCCAATAACAAATG
>ERZ808252.2519-NODE-2519-length-10904-cov-3.130335_pt1 | contig 10904 bp, 5 predicted proteins | sample MGYA00521242_ERZ808252 | MGnify/ENA primary metagenome ERZ808252 (study PRJEB31516, sample SAMN03275581) | gut metagenome | biome: mammalia-associated habitat; material: feces | host: Papio cynocephalus | place: Kenya | collected 2012-08-07 ...
TCCCCTATGGAGGGGACGGGAGGGGTGAATAGAAGGCGCAAGAGCGCCGTGCGGAGAACAACGAAGCGAGGGACACGTGCGATAGTGTGCACGGAGCACGACTTCCCCTATGGAGGGGACGGGAGGGGTGAATAGAAGGCGCAAGAGCGCCGTGCGGAAACAAACAATATAAACACAATAGGTATGAAAAGAAACAAAACATTTTACGAGGCTCCTCTGGTACATGTCGAGGCAGTCTCAACAGAGCACGGGTTTGCCGGCAGCAAGGACGGATTCGGCGATGCGAATCAGGCCGGTGGTGTTGTAACCGAGAATTCAATGTATTCGTATGACCTTTAAATGCAGATACCATGAAGAATACTATCTTTAGAGCAGCGGTTTTTTCAGCTTTCGCATCCCTCCTCGCTGTTTCGTGCGCGAAGGAGTCCAGTCTGGAACCATCAAAGGCAGACAATGAACTTCACTTTGTTGTCACAACGGTAGAGAACGTTCCGGTAAAGTCTTATCTTGATAATAATCTTGACGGGACATACACTCCGAAATGGCGAAAGGATGATGCTTTGGCAGTATTTATCGGGGACATCAAGGCGAACAGTGAACTTGCCGGAGTCCTCTACAATGAAAATGCAGATGGGACGGTGGCAAAGTTTGATGGCTATCTCGATGCTGCGGAATCCGGAGTTTTCAAGGCAGTTTCACCGAAGCTTGCGTTTGAGCAATGCCTGGCGCCGGAGAACGGTGTGGAAGTTCTTGAAGTTTCACTCGGTGATGAACGAGATGAATATATTCAGCATCCGACGTATGAAACAATCGATGAAGACTGCGATGTTCTTGTGTCTAAGCCAACTGAGTATACCTCAGATGGAAAGACTGTTTATATGAATGATGTGTATTTCAAAAGAGTGGTGTCTATAGTGAAAGTGAACGTGAAAGGCGTTGCGAATCTTGATAATGAGCATATTCATAATTTCACGATGACTTCTTCAGATGCGGTTCTCACGGGAAGTGCAAAACTGGACATCACAAATGCTGAAATCTTTGGCTGGACGACAGGGATCAAGTCTTTGACTGCTGTCTATTCAACGGAGAAAGATATGCCTGTAATTAATGGAGAGTACGTTAATACGGTGTTTTTTGCCGCTAATCCGACAACCTTGGCTGCAGGAACGAAGCTCACATTCTCTGGAGAGACCGACAAATACACTTTCAATAAGGAGGTTACTCTTCCGAAAGACATTGTCTTCCCGGAAGGTCAGATTGCGGTGATTAACCTCACGCTCGATGAAACGCATCTGACGGAGAAGACCACACAGTCATCATACACACTTGTAACAAATACGGATGAACTGGCGGATGGAGATAAGATTGTATTTGTCAATCAAGATAAGTCTATTATGGCATCGTCTTCTATTACATCAAATTATTTTGTGGCAATAGAAGGAATTGCTTTTAATGAAGACAAGACATCCGTAACACTTCCTGACGATTGTTTGATAATCACATTGGAACAGTCTGGTTCCGAGTGGAAAATGCGTAATGCTGATGGTGAGTATCTTAATGCGACCAATACCAAAACTGGACTTGCTTTTGTGGGTACGACCACGAGTGTCTGGACTATTTCTATCAAAAAAAATGATGCGACGATAAGTACTGCATATAATGGAACTACAACTGAATTGCAGTGGAATGTGAGCGCTAATCCTAAACGACTTTCCAATTACACTTCGAATCAAGCCTCTGTTGAGATTTATAAACTTGAAAACAATCGCGAGGCTCTTGCCATACCGACTGGTTTGAAAGTTGATGGAAAGGTTGTCTCATGGAATGCCGTGAGTGGCGCTGCCTCATATAATGTGACCATCGGCACGCAGACATTCTCTTCCGAGACCAATTCTTACGATGCGTCCGCCATTGAGGATGAGTACTACGATGTGGCTGTCGTCGCTGTTCCGTCAGATACGGATAATTACAAGAAATCCGCTGCTGCAACCTTGACCGCAGCCAAATTCGGCACGCCGACATTGGCTGCACCGACCTTGTCTGAGGGAGCAATTGATGAAACCTCAATACGGGTGAACTGGACTTCAGACAGCCGCGCCGCGAATGGCTATAAATGCGAGATATGTGATGGTGAGGCTCTCAAAGAATCCAAGACGATAAAGGTCAACTATGTCGTGTTCAGCAATCTTGAGAACGGACATAGCTACACCATAAAGGTGAATGCCCTTGCGGTGGAAGGTGAAAAGTCATACGCCGCTTCTGGTGTATCTGAAGTCGTCCTTTCAACAAAAGCCGCACAGCATGTAATCGATGTGACTTCGGCAGGGACGTATACAATCAAGGGGCTTACGGTCTATGCAGTTCCGGGCTCGGTCAATGCAATTGCCGGTGATGAAACAGGGTTCATCCTAATCTACAAAAAATCACATGGACTAGAAGCCGGTAATACTTGTGATATTGCGGGAGAGGCATCGCAATTCAATGGCGTATGGGAATTCAATACTCCGTCCATTACGAATAAACAAGCAGGAGCGGCGCCTCTTATGCCTGCCGCTGTTGAGGCAACGGAGGCGTACTTGACTGAATATGCGGAAAGTCCTGCTATCCAATATGTGCATGTAAGGGGTGTTCAATCTGGGAAATACGTGTCTGTAGGTAGTCAGAAACTATATCTGAGTGCAGAAAATGCAATTACAGACGGAAAGAATGTTGAGGCTTATGGCTTTGTTTACGGATATAACACTAATTTCTCCAACACTTCTTTCGTGGCAACGTCAATCCAGGAAGACCATACAGTTCCGTCTATCTCAATAGACAATGCGTCAAAGACTTGGGCAAGTACGGCAACGGATGCTTTCGTTGCCAAGGTTACTGTAAATGAGGGCGGTGACTGGACGGTTTCACCGACGGAGCTTTCTTGGGCGACAATTGCTGTCGATAAGGCAGCCGGCACAATCACCGTCACCCCAACCGGTGAGAACACCTCCGCGGCCGCCAACGAGGCGACCCTCACAGTGACCCACACTTCCGACGCAAACCTCACCAAGACTATCTCGCTGAAACAGAATGCTGCCGGTGCTGTGACAGAAGAACCAAAGACCTATACGCTTCAGTTCGGCAAGGATTACAATAGTAAAGGCGTTTCAAGTTATACCGACTCATGGACTGTAACTGTGGACGGATTTACTTGGAACATCTCCAATTGGAATAATAACAATAATGGTTGGACATGCGTCAAGGCTGGTCCCAAGGAAAATAATTCGGCCCACGCTACGATAGCGACAGCAACGTCGATACCGGAAGCAATTACCACTATTGCGGTTACTATAGACAAAGTCACAAATGGCTCTATAACTTCAATCGCCCTCAAGTCATCATCTACCAGTGATTTCTCGTCGGCAACGATTATTGAAACGAAGTCATCTGTCACCCAAGGTGAAGTTAAATTCGCGATAGCTTCACCTCAGAAGGATATGTACTATCAACTGGACTTTACGTTGAATAATACCACAAAGAATAACGGAGTGGCTCAAGTGTCAAAGGTGACTTATTCAAACGAGTAGTGCAGGCATCACTATATAACATTTCAGGGGCGCGGTTAATCAGAACCGCGCCCCTGTTCTTGGTGTGTTCGGATGGTTACGAAAAGACTAATAGTTCAGTCCGAATGCCCAGAGCGGGACAATATTTCCGTGACCATATTCAATGTCGTCTTTGACAACGATTCCATTCTTTACCCCTTCAAGTTGTTTCGCTCCCTTGTTCTTTCCTCCGACTTCAAATGTGAAATCTCCAATCATGCAGTCGGAAACTTTTGAGGATATGACGTCATTCCTGACTTTTGTCTGGCTGTAGAAGAATGTCTCGCGTATATTTCCCATGTCTACGGTGTCTGAAGCAATGGCATACATGAGATTAGGATTGTCGATATAGACTTTCTCCACTTTTCCTAATCCGCGAAGCCCGCCGGTGTCATCCCTCAATTGCCCGATGAGTCCGGTCTTTTCCAGATAGACAAGATAATCCGGAACATCATTTTTGCTGACGCCTATTTCTGTTGCCAATTTCTCCATGCTTGGCTTGAACGGGGCGAGAGAGGCGACAATCATCAGCATTTTCTTCAGTTTACGTGCCGTTGAGGCTCTCAGGTTTGCATGCTGCGCAATGTCGGACTCTATGGTTCTTGACACAACCTGCTGCAGTCTTGTCTCGAAACCTTCAAGGTTGGAGAATGGATAATACCCATTTCTTATGTAGTCTCGGAAAAAAGGTAACGGATGTTCAATGCCGTCAATTCGTGCCTTGTGTGACAATATGTCCTGCAGAGAATATGGCCGGACATTGAATCCGTGGAACAGATTGAGATATTCTCTGAATGAAAGTCCGCTCATGTTGTACATCAGGGCTCTTCTGCTCAAATCGGCCTCACCGTCTTCTATATCCAGAATGGATGAACCAGTAAACACAACGTTCAAGTCCGAGTGTACATCATATATTTGTTTAAGTTCGTGTGCCCAGCCATTATATTTATGAACTTCATCAATATATAGGTGCGTTCCTCCGTCTTTCACAAATTCATCGGCCAGATCCGTGAGGCTGTGGTCTACGAAATAAGTGTGATCGGCGGACACATAAAGAAAATTACCCTTTTCCCTATTATGTATGATGTATTGCCGTATCATCGTTGACTTTCCTATGCCTCTCGCTCCCGTTATGCCAACCATTTGTGAAGACCACGGGATTGTGTCGAAAATGTAGCGTTGAAATGCTACGGGCGTTTTTCGCAGCATTTCTTCCATATATTCGTAAAGTTTTGTATCTACCATACTCGGTTCAATTGGCGTTTTCGTTCTGCAAATATAGTAAAATCCCTTCAAAAGTGACGTTTTTTGCGAAAATCAGCACCTTTAGGGTGATTTGCCGGAGCCGTGGAGCGGCCTTTCACGATTGTTTTCGTGGAATTACTACCCAAATCTCAAAATGTTTGTGTTCTCCGTAAAAATTGGGGATGTGATTGGAAAGATTTGGAAGATGTTTTAATTTTTTGTGAGAAAAATTAAAACAGCTTCTTAATTTTGTACCAGATAAGTTTGCGTATGGTCCGGAAAGGTTTATGGAAATATCTTGTCGTGTTGGCTGTTCTGTCGGGGACGGTCATGGCGGAAGCCGTGGCGCAGGAGCGCTCGTATATGGAGCAGCTTTCGGTGGATGAGGGGCTTCCGCACACTGACGTGTCTTCGATAGTGCAGGATAGTGACGGGTATATATGGATAGGGACTTATTCGGGACTGTGCCGCTATGATGGGACGGAGATGACGGTCTATGACATCTCGAACTCGATTCTGGAAAGTTCGCGCATACGTTCGCTCCATCTTTCGGACAACGGGCTGCTCTACATTGGAACGGAAACAGGTGGACTGACCATCTTCGACACTATGAACGACCGTTTTGTCAAGACAGTGAGGGTTCCGTCGAACTATGTGAATGGCATATATCCTTCATCAGACGGGCGTTCCGTCATCATCTGTACCGATGACGGGATTTCCACGCTTTCCTGCCACGACGGCATCTATGACCTGTCTTCGCGTTCGTTCGGCTGTCCCGTCTCGACCTGTTTCCCGCTCGGAGAGGACGAACTTCTTGTGGGAACGCCCTCAGCGCTGGAAATCTTTTGTCCGACAACTGGGGTGCGGACTGTGGTGAGGGACATATTCGCGACGTCGGTGCTGAAGGTCGGGGAGCGGCTGCTGATAACCTCCTATGAAGGTTGCTGGCTGTTTGACCCTCAGTCGCGGCGTCTCCTGCCGCTCAGTCCCTGCGCCGCAAAGTGTGCCTGTCTGGATGCGGAGGGCAGGGTCTATGTCGGAACCATGCGCGATGGCCTGCTGTGCTACGATGGGGAATTTCGGCAGACCGGGCAGTTTCTGAACGATTCCCGAAGGACGCCGGAAATATCAAGCCTGTTGCTGGACCGCTCGGACGTGCTCTGGGAGGGCACCATAGGGGGCGGTTGCTACAGGAGCAATGCAAACAGCCGGAAATTCAGGTTGTTTACAGTGACTCCGGATGCCGATGGAGAGCAGATCGTGGCCATGATGGCGGACAGCAAGGACAGGCTGTGGCTCTCCTCTCGGGAAGGACGTGTGGCGGTGATGCAGGGCGGCAGGATCCGTCAGGTGAACCCGCGGTCGCTCTCCCGCTTTGCCGGCAAGACGGTTTCCGCGTTGTGGCAGAGTCCTGTAGGGGATGTCTGGGTCGGCTCCTGGGACAGGGGCGCGGCTGTGATTGCTTCCGGGGACATTGAGAGGGCGGCTTCGGGCGGTGCTTTCCCGCTTGCTGTGCCTGGAAGTCTCCCGGCGAAGTCGAGCGTCTATAAGTTCGCTTCCGACCACTTTGGACGGGTGTGGGTTGTTACCGGAGATGGCCTCTACCGCTCATCGCGGAACGGTGTCCGCAATCCTTCTTCCGCTTTGTGGGAATGCCTTCGACGCAACACGTCCGACCCGAACTCCCTTGCCGATGACTGCATCACCGACATATTTGTTGAGGACAGCACAGTCTGGACCGGCACCCGTTCTGGACTGAACAGAATCAGCCTTGACGGTGACGGAAACATCGCCGGCATCGAACGTCTGCGCATCAGGCCGGAAGACGGGGCGGGAGAATTCGTATCGTTCATCCACAGGGACGGCAGCGGGACGCTATGGGTGTCGGTGCTGGGGCTCGGGCTGTGCAGGATGGAGCCGGACGGGAGCTTCAGGGTCTTCAACAAGGCCACTCACCCCGAGTTTCCGAACAATGAATTCGAGTCCATTCTTGAGGACGATGAGGGAAACTTCTGGATAGGAGGCTTCGGAATCGTCCGCTTCAACCCGAATTCCGGCAAGATTGCCTGCTTTTCCCGCAAGGACGGGCTTCAGAGCAACGCGTTCAAGATGTATGACGCCGCTCGGCTGAGCGACGGGCGCATGGCCTTCGGGGGAATCAACGGTTTCAATGTCTTCAATCCGTCCGAGATCGTCGACAATGCCGACAGCCCCGTGGTTCGGCTCACATCTCTGATGATAAACGGCTCGCCCTGCGACAGTTTGCTTCGGGACGGCATTCCCGTGCGCAAGAGGGAGGCGCTCAGGCTCCGCAGCACCGAGAATAACCTCCTCTTCCGCTTCTCCGCAATGCACTATGTCTATCCGGAACGCAACCGTTTCCGCTACCGCATGAACGGACTCGACGAGGACTGGCACCTTACCGACGGAACCACCCCGTTCGCCTCATATCTGAGTCTACGTCCCGGAAGATACACCTTTGTCGTCTATGCCTCCAACAGCGATGGGCTTTGGGGCGACTTTCCGGCTTCGATTGATGTGCGGATTCTTCCGCCTTGGTATGCCTCCATAGCCGCATTTCTGTGCTACATAGTTCTTGCTCTTGCAGCCGCTGCCGGCATTGCTCTCGTCCTCCATCGTCGCAGTGTCCGTCGTCACAAGGAGGAACTTGAAGACAAGCTTCGTGAGGAACAGAGGGAACGCAACGAGAACGAGCTCAAGTTCCACACCGACTTCCTTCACGAAATCCGCACGCCGCTCACACTTATAACAACTCCGGTCGAGGAACTGCTGAAGAACCCCGGCCTCGGCAAGACCACGCTTAACCGCCTCCAGCTCGTAGAACAGTCCGCGAAGATTCTCCAGAAGCACATCGAGTCCATCACCGATCTCCGGAAATATGACAACGGCGAGGTGCGGCTTCATGTCGTGGAGATTGACTTCTCCCGTTTCGTTGAGGAGATATGCCTTCTTTTCCAGCCTGTCGCGAGAACTCGGGGATATGAATTTGCGGTGAGGCTCAATCCGCTGAGCCAGAAGGTATTCATCGATAAGGACAGCATAGAGAAGGTCATACTGAATCTGATGTCCAACGCCGTGAAATATTCTCCCGATAGGGGGGGGCAGATAAGTGCCGAGGTTACGGAAGTCACTGATGAAGATGGGCGCAGCGGTGCCGAGCTTACCGTGTCCAATCTCGGCATAGGCATCCTTCCTGAGGACCTGCCCTACATCTTCGACCGATTCCGTCAAGGCCGCAACAACGACCGTGGAGGCATGGGGATAGGCCTTTCAATAAGCCGCTCCGCCGTGCTGTCCCATTCCGGAAAAATCTGGGCGGAGTCAGTGCCGGGCGGAATGACTTCCTTTCATGTTTTTCTGCCCTACGGCTGCTCGCAGTTCTCTCCCGACCAGATTGACAGGGACTACGAGAACAGCGACCACATCTCCAACTACGACTCCCTCGCCGAGTTCCGCACCGCCCATGCCGCGGGGCTCGGAGGCGTTGAGCGTGAGCATCTTGTGCTCGTGGTGGATGACAGTGCCGAACTGAGGGAGTATCTGAGTCAGCTGCTCTCCACACGCTACAACATAATCACGACCCGTGACGGCTCCGAGGGCTACGAGAAGACCATCTCCGAGCAGCCTGACCTTGTGCTGACCGATGTCGTGATGCCTGGAATGAACGGCCTTGAACTGTGCCGCAGGATAAAGGAGAACAACGTCACCTCGCATATCCCAGTCATACTAGTCTCCGCCCGCGACCTTCCGGCCTACAAGATGGAGGGCTACCAGATGATGGCTGACGACTACATCACCAAGCCTTTCCACGCTGAACTGCTGATTTCCCGCATTGACAATCTTATCCGTCAGCGTGAGTGCATGAGGCAGTCCTTCCGTACGGACATATCCCTCGAACCCTCCACAGTGACTGCGACACCGGTTGACGAGAAGTTCATCCGCAGCTGCATCGACAACATCGAGGAGCACATCTCCGAGTCGGACTACGGAGTTGATGAACTCTGCCAAAACGTGGGTTACTCCCGTCCGCAGCTCTACCGCAAGATTAAGTCGATAACCGGAATGTCCGCCATCCAGTTCCTCCGCAGCATACGTCTCAAGCGTGCTGCCCAGCTGCTCTCTTCCGGCTCGGGGATGACCGTGACAGAGGTGATGTACGCCATCGGGTTCAATAACATTTCGTACTTCTCGAAAATTTTTGCAGCGGAGTTCGGAAAGTTGCCGAAGGATTACAAACGTGTTGATGAAGAGTGAGTTCCGACTGATGTGGGCGCGTGAGGAGTGTTCGCTGATTTCTGGAATTTTATGAAATTGCAAAAGAATGAACGATTTGTAAAGTCGTTTATAGGCGGTTCATTCTTAATATTGCGATGTGATTTGATAGTGATAGACAATCCTATTAGGAAACGTGTGTTTTTAAGGCTTTTGAAATACAGTAACAACTAATACCAATTTTTATGAAAAGAATACTTTCTGCGGCTGCCCTCTGCAGCCTTCTTCTCGCGGTTTCCTGCAACAAGAGCAATGAAACCGGCGGCGTTGAACATGATTTCCAGTACAAGGCTCCGAAAGCGGCCATGGTCACTTCTCCGGTGAAGTTCACCGACAACTCCCTCGACGTGGCTTCCCGCACATGGACTTTCGAGAACGCCGAGCCTGCCACATCTGACAAGGCCGTCGTCGACGTGACTTTCAACAAGACCGGTCAGAATAAGGTGACGCTCGTCGTGAAGTTTAACGACGGCGGAACCGAGACTTCAGAGTTTGAGGTAAAGACCGTCGATCTTATGAAGGCCGACATCAAGGCCGAGGGGCTTACTCCTAAGGGGTGCGCGAAGTTCGGACAGCAGGTGAAATTCTCCCTTGAGAATGTTGTCGGCACCCCAGCTTCCTACAAATGGACTTTCCCGGGCGGCACTCCTGAAAGCACGACTGAGGCAGAGCCTGTCGTTACATGGGACAAGCAGAACGACGAGGTCATCGTAATCTGCGAGATGACCCACTCCGAGTCTGAGGAACTGGTCGTTGACGTTACCCGCGAAATCGTTGCCGGCAACTATCCGCTGCTCAAGAAGGACAAGAAATATGGCTACGACGTGTTCGGATTTGAGGGTACGAACGATGATGTTCGTGATGTCTGGATTACATCCGCATCTGATGGTGACCAGTATGACAGTGATGCGATTTATAATAAGGCTGTGATTGTTGACGGAGGTTCTGATTCTGCATTGAGTCCGGAGTCGAAGAAGAGTCTTAAGATAGATGCTACATCCTACATTTATATGCCTATAAAGGAGTATGCGTCAATGCATGGTTTCATAGACATCTTCCATCGTCTCAACTGGAGCAATAATGCTTTCATGGAAGTCGGCAAGAAATACAAGATGTCTTTCGACATTAAGGCAGATGCCACTAAAATGGAAGATGTGGAGATTCTGAAAGCGGCTCCTTCAATCGGACAGATGAACAAGGGCGAACTTGGCGCAGTCATGGAAATTGCATGGATTTATGCCTGCACGACTCCGGACGGCGTAAACGACCCGCTTAGGAATATGAATTCTGTCACAGGCTGGAAAGATGTGTTCGGCGAGGACTATGTTTCTCAGACTTCCGGAGACCTTACCATGCATGAGTTCCGTTACACTAATTTATCGATGACAAAAGAGGATGCAAGCGATCTTCATTTCGTGAACCTCATAAAGGGCGAATGGCAGACGCTTTCAGACGAATTTACTCTTAAGGTCGAGGGTTATGAGGACGGCACAGTGTTCAAGAACTGCTTCATCTGCGTAAGGCTCAACGGCTACGACGCCACATTCTGGCTTGACAACTTCCGCATAGACGAAATCGAATAGGATATAACAGATAACTGTTGTGTATTTTACAGGCAGTGCGCCAGTCGGGGCGCACTGCCGACTTAAAGAGAGAGGCTTGGATTCCCCTCTTTCTCTCAAACCGCGTGTGTTTTTAAGGTCTATAAAATAACGCTAATTATATGAAACGGTTAATTGCCTCTCTGATGCTTCTTGCATCGGTGGGAGCAGCTGCTTTTGCGCA
>ERZ808252.2520-NODE-2520-length-10900-cov-3.629783_pt1 | contig 10900 bp, 1 predicted proteins | sample MGYA00521242_ERZ808252 | MGnify/ENA primary metagenome ERZ808252 (study PRJEB31516, sample SAMN03275581) | gut metagenome | biome: mammalia-associated habitat; material: feces | host: Papio cynocephalus | place: Kenya | collected 2012-08-07 ...
CAAGGAGCGTCGTTTCCGCAAGCGGGATAGCCATTTTGTCGAATACGAAAAGAATGACAAGTTTTTGCACCTTGCTGTCGAGTGTTTGATTGGCACCGAACTGATCCTGAACGTAATCCATAGTTTTACCCGCAAAAAAATTGCCGCCGTGATTTGCGATTTTGCTCGCAATTTACCGTACACGACTGCGTTTTCAAATATTACAACGAAAACAACGGATTTTCAAGCACAAAAGCGAAAAAAATGTCGAAATACAAGTTATGGTGCTTTTCTTCGCCGCGATACACAACAAAAAAGGAAGAATTTGGGACAATTTGCGAAATTGTGATTTGGTATTGACATTGATTTGTTCTTCGTGTAATATTGTAGATGTATAACACTGCGCATATACGCGCGTATGCGTATATGCACACAAACACCAAAACCCGAGGTGGAATTTATGAGAAAGTGCAACAGTAAGAAAGGTGTTTTGCTCAACGCAGCGAGATTTTTCGTTTTGGCGTTGTGTTTCGTGATGGTGTTGGCGTTTGCTCTGACGAGCGAAACGGTCAGCGGAATCGCGAGTGCGGCAGACCAGGTCAAGCAAGACCAGGACGGCGCACAAGACTTTGGCGGAAACGGCTTGATTAAGAGCGACGTCGGCGACATAACCGGCGTTCATTTCGGATATCCGGGAAACAGTGCAAGCACAACGTCGTGGTCGTACACCGCATATTACAAGACGACGAAACCTTCGACTGCGAATATGCAGGTTTACAAGGAAAAAGGAAATACCGATTTATATCTTCTAGTTAATGAAGCGAACTACTGGGGGGGCGGTATTGCCGATGCAGTAGATTCGGCGCAGGTTCATCTTACTCTCAACTTTGACCTTAGCGGTTTCATTGCGCAGATGATACAAAACGACAACGTTTCGGTGTCTGCGACGATTCAGGGTGATTTTGAAAAGGGTAGCAACACGAACAAAATGTTCATTTCCGCTGTTGCGGCAAACACTGCGCTCACCGCTTCAAAATCTTATGATTTAAGAGCAAACGGTGGTAGCACCGATGCTTACACTTATAGTTATAGTGACAAAGATAATTCAGGAAACTATTCAAGCACGGTTGCGCTCACAAAAGATAAGCCTAATCTTGCTCTTGCAATGGGCGTAGGGTTCAGACATACGCTTGACGGTATCGGTTCTCACAAACGTCAGGTCGGTCTCAGAAATCTGCAAATCACTTTCAAAATTACATTTAACGGCAATTTCACGGACGGCGCAAATCTCACTCTTTATGACAATGCCGCTCCCGTGGCATCGACAAACTACAATCTTCAAAACGATTACGTGCAAGGTACGAGCGGTTCGGGTTATGCTCCGTACATTCCGAGTTTTGACAACACGGCGGATTTCCCCGTGTATTTCGATTCTATCAGAAAATCTCTTCAACTTGACGAAGTTGCGGACGGCGCAGGCAAACTTGCTTCTTACACCAACAAGGTTCTCGGTCAAATCAACAGCGCAAACTATTATAAATACGCACAGACCGAATTCGTGGATTTGTACAATTACTCGGGGTTGTCTTTCACGGAAGCGGTGACGCAGTACGGCGCGAACGCGGCGAAATATATCGGTGCGGGCGACAGAATTCTGTCGGGCGTGAACACCGAAACGGGCGCACTTTCCTGGACTAATACCACCAACGCGACGCATCTTAAATACGCTTCGGGTATCAAAACCGTTCAAATCAACGAAACTACGTTCAACATTTACGACAGTTCGGACGTCGGCAAGACCAAAGAGATAACCGACGAAGACGAACAAGGCAACGTGGTGACGATAGGTTATGCCCAAATCACCAAGACCAACCGCGACAGAGTGGTCGTCAAGTTGTATTTCGTGGCAAACGGCACGGTGCAAACCACCGTCACCGACTTCGGCGGCGAAAACGTCAAGACTCGTTTGCAGGTCAGCGGCATCGACTATACCGCTCCCGACAACAGCGTAAACTCGGGCACGTCCATTGACGGAAGCGATTTCCTTAAATCGAGCGCAGACGCTCTTGCGTGGCTCAGACAAAGCAAGTTGAGCGCAGACGCAAGCATCAAAATCAACGAAGACGGCGCAGGCGTGTCTCCGTATATCTGGTTCTACACCGTCAACAGAGCAAACAGCCTTGAAATGCTCAATCTCACGCAAATCGAACAATTCGCTTCGTTTGCGGATATAAAGGCGTCGGGAATCAAACCTATCGCACTCGGCGAAATAAGTTCGTTCGATTTCGACTTCGCAACGGGTATGGCAAAGAGTTACGGCTCGTCAAACTACGACCAGGGCAACCCGTCGTATATGGAAGGAGACGTGACAGGTCACGGATATTACAGATTTACGTTCTACATATTCGACCTTGCAGGCAACAAGGGCGGCGAGCAGACTTTCTATGCGAAAGTGGACTACGACACGCCAGAACATACCATTGACCTTTCCTACATCAACAAAAAAGGCAACGATATAAGCATTTCCGCAGAACAGAACGGTGCGTGGGCAACGGGCAGAACCACGTTGAAACTTACGCTCACGGGCGGCGGTTTCTCGGGCTATACGCTCGTTTTCGAAGACGCAGGCGCAGTGCATACTCTCGTGGTTGACGGCAAAGGCGACTACGAAGGAAGCGAGTACGTCGGAAGAATCGTCAGATACCATTCTACAAACGGCTCATCGACGCAGGCTGACGGCAACAGCATAGTCATTCCTATCGAAACTAATTTGCAAAGAACCAACGTCACGGTGACGTACGAAGTTGTGGACGGCAAAGGCGTGTTCACTTTCGTCATCGACACCAACGTAAACGTGGCGTGGATTTCCACATTCACGACGTACGCAGGTCAATACGACAGTGCGGAAGTCGTCGAACAACAAGACGTGGCGGTGAGTTATTTCAGAACGGACTGGAAGGGCGGCGTCAAAGTGCTTATCGACTCGACCGCTCCGCAAAATCCGCTTTTGAGCGACAGTGAAGACGCGCTTGACGCATATCTCAACGCACTCGGCGGCAATTACGAAAATCTTCCTTTGAGAAGAATCTGGTACACCGGCGCATACGCAACGTACGGCGTTGACCTTGCGTTCAGCGACGACATCGTCAACAGCGACTACGCAAGCGGCATCAACGTGTTCTACGGCATGAAAGTCATCAAGACTCTTGCTCAGCTTCAAGCACTCGGCGCACTCGACATCGAAAGCAAATACGTAGACTTTACGGCGGCAAGCGATTTGCGTGCGTACTTCGACAGAGTCGTCACCATTCAGGGTACTCAACTCGACGGAGACCAGACCGCGCTTACTCTTGACCTTATCACCGCACAGACCGCAGGTATGCGCGTCATTTACGTGTGGGCGGTAGACCAGGCAGGCAACGTGTCGGGACTCAACGTATATTACGTTCTCGCGGACGCAAACGATTATTCCGTTTCGTCGGCGGTGAAAAACAATTCCGCTCTCGGCAGCACCGCAACGATAACCCAAACCGACGCGGACGGCAATCCAGCAACGCAATTCAAGCGTGGCGAAACCGTGTATTTCAACATCACAATCGACAACGGATACGTTCCGTTCAGATTCGTCAAGAACGACGCAACTTCAACCGTGTTGCTTGAAAACTACTTGCAAAACAAGCGTTTTACTCTCGCAAACGAAGATTTTGTGGACTATATCAAATTCAGCGCAACGGACGTTTCGAGCGTTCAATACGTCATGGACGACCCGTCGTCGCTCGGCAATCTCGCAACCACCGCTTTTGAACTTTCGCACAGAAAGGTCGTTTCCTATACGGTGACCAACACGAGCGTTGCTTACAGCGCAAAAGAAACCGTCGTCCCGACTTCGTTCACCGACGAAAAATCAAAGGCTTCTTTCGTCTATCGTTTCGTCGATAACGACGGCAACGTGCTCTATCTCAAAGAAGACGGCACGACCACTACGGATATTTCTGAAGCGAAACTCGACGAAAAGGGCAACGCGGTGTATTTCGTGCCCGTTAAGCCCGGCAACTACAAAGTCAACATCTATATCCCCAAAGACAACGACACTTACGTCACCGACGATTTCGCTATTGACGAGAGCGGCAATCAGACGTTCAGCCCCATCGATTACAGCATCATCAAGGGCAGAGCGGTCATCTCCGCAAAAGCGACCACAAGCGCGTACGGCGCGAAAATCGTTCTCGAATACGACGTTGACGGCATCGCGAGAGAAGATATGGAAAGCGAAGGCATTTCCGTCGCGCTCGCACTTGCAATCAGCGGATTCGACCCGAATGCGGTTTATTCTATCGGCTCGTACACCATCGTCAACAACGTAAGTTACGACGACGTTGAAAACTACACCGTGACGTACGAAAGCAACGTTCACGTCATCACCGCTCGTCAAATCATCGTTTACACCTGGAAAAACTCCAAAGTGTACGGCGATTCCGACCCCGAATTCGTGTTCGGCGTCGGCGAAAATCAATTTGCGTACACCACGATAAGCGTGGGCGACGTTCTTGCGGAAATCTTCGGCGCAGGCTATGAGCAAACGGGCATCGAAACGCTTGACGGAGAAAAATTCTATCTCTACAAAGCAGGCGACCGCATTTCGAGACAAAGCGGCGAAAGCGTCGGCGAATACGAGTTTAACGCAGACTCCGCGCTCTTCGACGTAAACAGCAACTACGTCATCACGATACAGAACAATCAACACTTCAACATCACGCAAAGAACGGTCGTCATCGACGCAAGCGGTCAATTCTCTGTCTTGCCGTACGGCTCTACGCCCGACCCGACCGCAATTCTTCCCACCTACACGATCGGTGCGGTGGATATGCACCTTGCAGAGCAAATCGCCGCTCTCGTTGACGGCAAACTTTCTCTCGACGCAAACGGAACGGAAGTGACCGTTGAAGGCTATTCCATGGCTATCAAATACGCAGTGCTTCTTGCCACCGCTCAGAACGCGAACATCAAAGTCGTGCTCGGAGAAAACGCGGAATACTTCATTTACGTCACCGAACAGAACGCAGTCGTCGTCAAAGTGAAAGACGGCGTGAAATTCGAGTTCGTTTACGGTCTCGTGTGGAACAATCTCACAACCATAACTTTCGACGCGGACAAGTTTGAAGTTACGGGCAAGAATGCGGACGAATTCGACACTATCACCTGGAACGCGGTCATTTCGGCAAACGAAACGCTCGTCGACGCAGGCAGTTACGTCGTGAGATTTGAAAACGTCAAACTCGTAAAAGACGGCGTGGAACTTGAAGATTCGGTGTGTGTCGAAAGCACGACGGCAGTCGTCAATCCCGCACAAATCGTCGTCAATCCCACTCAAAATACCGCCGAAAAGACCTACGGAGACCCCGAAAGCGTCTTCGGAATCGATTTCGGCGTCGTGAGCGTCAACGGCGATACAAGCGGAATTTACGCAGGCAAGACGTTTGAAGAAATCAAACAAATTCTCAGCGGTACTTTCGCAAGAGCAAGATATGCAAAGAACGGCGATTTGCGTTGGCTCGGCAGTCGCTATGACGACGTAACGGACAAAAACGGCGTCATCGTGCTCGCTTCTGCGGACGGAGATTATTACGGATACGCAGTCAACGCGGCGTTTGCGTCTTCGGACAAGAACTTCGTCGTCGTGGCTCAATTCGACAAAGACGCACGCTTCGTCATCAACGCAAAAGCAATCGAATTGCACACCAAAGATTTCGTGGGTGTAAACAAAGTTTACGACGGCACGACGGCAGTCAATTACGGCACGACGAAAGTTTACGATTTGAGCAGTATGCTCGCAATCGCAAGCGACGACGTGTATCTTGCAGTCAGCGCACGCTATAACAAGGTCGGCTCGCCCAGCAAGAAAGAAAGCGCGAACATCATCTTCGATTCCGTGTATCTTGCAGGCGATAAGGCTCACAACTACGTCATTACGCTCGTTGTCAACGACGCAATCGGCGCACTCGTCAACGGCGAATCCGCAGGCTCGAATTACGCCTATGCAGACGTTACGGAAATCGAAATCGTCAGCGTGAACGGCACGAGCGAACTCATTTACATCGTCAACGGAATCGTCGGCGTTCTCAAGAACGACTTCACGATTTCAAAACAATACGATAAGACCACCGACCTTTCCGTCGAAAACGTTAAAGTCGCAGACACGCAGAACGAGCAGGGCATAGGCACAAAGATGCTCGCAGGCGCAAAAGCAAAACTTATCGAAATGGAAAGCGGCAAGTTCTCCGACGTCAACGTCAGCGACAACTACGTCGTCAACGTGACTCTGTTCTTTGAATTCGGAGACGACACCGACAATATCGACATCGTCACGAGCGGCATTTACGACCAACCCGACGTTCAAGTCACCAGAGACGTCATCGACGGTGTGAAAGGTATCAAGGTCAAACTTTCCAACATGTCCGCTTCTATCGTGAAACGTATTCTCGGCGCGGACAGTTTCGAGACTATCTCGGCAGTTGACAGAGACTACAACGCAACCGACATCGTGCAAATGAACTACACCTTCAAAGAAGGCGCACTCGTTGAAGGCGACACGTCGGCGTCCGTCGGTCTTAAACTCATGGGCTTGAGCGCAAGCAAGAACGCGGGCAATCACAACGTTACGGTGGCAGCACTTGCAAACGTCAACAACGGCGTGAACACTTTCGTTTCGGACACCAACTATACGGTTGACGTGGATTCTATCAACGCATACTACGGCACGAGAAACGTGAAAGTCACGATTGCAAGAGCGCAACTCATGCCCAACGTCACGTTCGTGCAGAAAGAGTACGACGATACGACTTCCGTCACCGTCACGAAGAATTCGGGCAACGATTTCACGACGGCTCAATACGCCGTCAATCTCGCAAGCGAATTGCAACGCTTCTCGCTCGGCACGGGTAAGGTGAGCTACGAACTTTCAAGAAACGGCAAACCTGACGCTAACGTCACCGAAAACGAAATGCACAACGTGCTCGTCAGCGGTCTCGAAGTGGTGGTTGAAAGCGGATACGAATCCTTGCTTGCAAACTATCAGATTTACGGTTCGAGATACAACGCTTCCGAAGGTTACAACACCGTCGGTTCTGTCACGAGCGGAGTCATCGAAGACTACGAAATCATCGACGCGGTGAAAGTCACGAAGAAAGTCATTTCTCTCGTCGAAAACGACTTTGACATCAAAGATAAGGTGTATGACGGCACGACGAGCGCGGACATCGCAATCGTGCTTTCGTCCGACAGAGTGGTCAGCGGACACGAAGACCATCTCGAAGTCGTCGCAAGCGGCACTTTCGCAAGAAAGCAAGTGGGCAACAACATCAAAGTCATCATCAACGAAGTCAAACTTAGAGCACTCGATGCAAACGGTGAAAACGTCATCGGCAACTACACGCTCAAACAATACACTGGTTCTACGAGCGCAAACATCGTCGAAAGACCCGTCGTGGTCAGCGCGGATTTGGGAAGCAGAGTCTACAACGGCTCGCCCAACGTGTCAAAGGGCAACATCACCTACACGTTTGACGGAATTATACCCGGCGAAATCGACAACTACGCAATCCAGACGAGAGACGGCGCGTACTTCTTTGATAAGAACGTCAACGTCGAACGCAATGCGGACGGCGAAGTGAATTACGACGCAAACGGCAATGCAACCGTGCTCGACAAAGACGGTATCGCATACAACCCCGTTCTCACCAACAAGAAAGAAAGATATATAAATTATGTATTAGTATATGGTGTAAACAATATAATAAGCGGCAAAACCTGCCTTGCGTACGACGACGAAAACGGTGAAAGACACTTCGGCGCACCCGCAAGCGGCGAAAAAGTTTCCACCTATTACTACGCGCTCGAAACCGCACAAAAATACGTGCTCGTTTCCGACGCCGCTAACTACGAAAGCGCAAAGAGCGCAAACGCTCTTATCGGCTACTATCTCGTCAACGGTCAACAAGCGGCATACTTCGTCGCAAACGATTACGACGGTACGATAAGCGGCACGACGGAAAACCCAGTTCCGTACATCAACGGCAAGGGCAGAATTGAACAAAGAAGCGTTTATATCGCGGCAAACGGCATCAAAAAAGTGGACGGCACGAAAGCATTCGAGAAAGAATACGACGGTACGACCAAGTTCTACGGCACGCTTCAAGGCTCAGAGCCGAGCGAAACCGACGCTTTCTATTACGACGCAGGCAGCGTTGCAAACCTTATCGGCGACGACCAAGTCACGATAAAGAACGTTTCCGCTCAATTTGACAAAGCAAACACCGACGCGCTTTACGTCGTCTTCTCGGTGTCCGGTATTCAGGGCAGAGACGCTTACAACTACACGATAAACGGCGACAAGGCAGTCACCGTCAATTTGTCGGCAAAGATAACAAAACGTACTATCAAAGCGTCTCTTGCGGACGGCGAAATGGTTTACGGAACGAGTCTTTCAAACGTCGGCGGCAACATAGATTACTCTCTTGCAGGCTATCCGCTCACGCTCGAAGGCAATTCGTTCTATATGAACTTCAAGAAGTATCTCGTCGCGGTCGGATTCCTTGCGGACGAAACCGCAACCGTCTCGGCTGATGACGAAGAGTTTGTGAAACAACTCTACGGCAGCACTTACAACTTGCTTGACGGTCAATTTGTCAAAGCAGGCGACAATGAAGCGGGCGAATACATTCGTCTCGGCGGCACGCAAAACGACGCGATAAGCACTCTTCCCAAGCCGAAAGCGGTCTTCTCGACTACGAAACCGACAAACGGCACGGTTGCGCTCTCTTATACGCTCGCAAGTTCCAACGCAAAGAACTTCGCGTTTGAAAGCGAATACACGGGCAACGCACCCGACGGCAATTCCAGCAGACTCACGGTTGTCAAGAAAGATTTGTACATCGTGACGGTCGGTATCGCGTATTCCAAGATTTACGGCTCTTCCAACCCCGTCGTCGAACTTCGTTATCTCGGAGCGGACGGCAAAGACGGTATCGTTTCCGGTGAAACCTGGATGTCGATTTTCAGAAACGGTTCGGTTGATTATCGACCGGTCGTGAAACTTGCAATCTACAACAGCGCAACAGGTGAACTCACCGATGCCGACGAATACGCACTTATCTCGCGCAGACCTGTTGGCGATACGACCAGCAGAATGCTCGGCGCAAACGAATATTACGTATACTATCTCTCAGCACCGGACGGAGTGGATTATTCCGCAATCGTTGAAAACTACAACGTGATTCTCGGCGCAAAGAGCGACGTCAAGGGCAGTGCGGTGCTCGATACGGAAGGAAATCCGACGACCGACGAAGACGGCAAAGTCGTGATGAGTTTCGTTTACGACTTCGCAGGCGTTGTCGTAACGTCAAAAGCGTCCACGCTTGAAATCACGCTCCCGACCCTTACGGGCATCAGCGTTGCTTCGACAGAAAACACCTTCGTTTACACCGTGGATAAAAACGGCAACGGCGTCAACAGAGTGTACGACGTGTTGCAGGGCGAAACGGACGAAGACGTCGTGACCTACGTCACTTTGATTGACGGACAGGAAGTCGAATCCGAAGCAATCAACGCAGGCGTGCACGAAGGTGTCATCAAAGTCAAACGTTTCGTCAAAGTCAACGATTCCGACCCGAACGGCTACTACGTCGTGTGGACGAGCGGTGAAACCAAAGTCAAAATCACCATTGAAAAGGCAAGCGTGTCGCTCAAAGCGAACAAGATGAGCGAATACTACAACGGCAAGTCCCACGTTTATGCGACGAGCGGTATCAACAACAAGATAACCAGCACCGTCGCACTCGGTGACAAGGACGTCAAAGTGTCTTACGAACTCTACGACGGAGAAGGATATACTTTCGTCAACTCCGTCGTCAACGCAGGCACTTACCGCGTGACGCTGTCTCTTTCCGACGAGTTCTTGAAACTCAATCCCAACTACAAGCCCGAAACGGTGCAGACGACTCTCACCGTTATCCGTGCAATCGTCAACGTCACGATAGATTCGCAAGGCTACGAATCCACGAGCGAATTGCAAAACGGAACGAACGTAACCAAGATTTCCGCGCCGTACGATAAAGAAAGAACTTACGACATTTCGTACAGCGTTGAAATGGACCAGAGAAGCGACGATCCGTCAATCGCACTCGACGTTGACAACACCAAACTCGTGTGGAACAAGACGATAGCAAGCCCCGGCAGATATGCGTTCTCAATCGTTCTCGACGATGAAGACAAACTTGCATCCAACTACAACTTTGTCGGCGCAAGCGGAATTCTCGAACTCACCGCAACGTCACTCGAAGCAGGCGACAACCAAGTCAGATTCGTCGACGGCGGCATCGTTGCAAACAGACTCGTCGTCAAGGAAATCAAGACGGATAGTGTGCTTGCAAGCGATATGTCTTATCTTGAAGCAATCGAACAATACGTTTCTATCTTGTCAAGACAAGCAGGCTTCAAAGAAGACGCACAAGTCGCCGCAGTGCTTCGTATCGGCTTCTATCTCGACGACCAACTCGTCAACGTGCTCGGCACTCCGACCACCGTGTCCGTTGCGCTCCCGTCTCAGGTCAAGAACATGAAGGGTATCGCAATTTACACCGTCACCGAGCAGGGCGGACTCAAGAAACTCACCGATTACACCATTGAAAACGGCAAGTTGACCTACACCGCAGATTACGTCAGCGGCATCGTCTTCGTCAACGTCAATCCGTCTTCTCTCGAATCGTGGAAAGTTTACACTATCGTCGGCGTTGTCGTGGCAGTGGTGGTAATTGTGGCTGTGTGCGTTGTCGGAACTATAATTCGCAAACGCCAACTTAAAAACTCGTGATTTAGCGAATAGCTTTGTCAAAGCCCCTTGCACAACAACTCATGTGCGCATAGC
>ERZ808252.2522-NODE-2522-length-10899-cov-4.149391_pt1 | contig 10899 bp, 9 predicted proteins | sample MGYA00521242_ERZ808252 | MGnify/ENA primary metagenome ERZ808252 (study PRJEB31516, sample SAMN03275581) | gut metagenome | biome: mammalia-associated habitat; material: feces | host: Papio cynocephalus | place: Kenya | collected 2012-08-07 ...
CTTCTATTGGCGAGAATGGACCGGAGATCCTTTCTGCGCTTGGCCTGTTCTGCGTGCTGAACTATGCCTGCGGAATTGTCCTACTAATCGTGTTCTGCATTCTTTCCCAGATCTTTACAAAAATTCCTCTTGGCAAGTTCGTGAAAGGCCTATCCAAGGTGTTTATGACGGCATTTTCCACTAGGTCCAGCGCGGCAACGTTGCCTGTGACCATCAAGACCACGGTAGAGGACCTCGGCGTTGATGAAAATCTGGCGCGCTTTACGCTCCCCATTGGATGCACGATCAATATGAACGGCAATTCTATCTGCATGGCCTTGGCTGCTGTGCTGGGTTCCTATGTGTTTGGTAAGCCGCTTACGTTTGGCCAGATTGCCATAGCCATTGTGATTGCGACAATCTCGTCCATTGGTATGCCTGGCGTGCCGAATTCTGGCATCGTGTTCAATACGATGATGTTTTCGGCGCTCGGATTCCCAGCGGGATCTTTAATCGCCATGATCGCCAGTGTGGAAAGCCTGAACGATATGATGAGTACAGGCTTGAATGTTGCAGGTGATGTGCTTTGCGCAACTATTGTTGACAACAGCGAGAAAAAGTACAGAAAATAAGGAATACAGCGCTGAAAACAGCGATAATTACTTAATCAAGAACAAAGGAGCAGAGGTGTGCAGATGAAGTTTAACTTTGATGAACAGCTTCCGAGAATCGGAACGAATTCGTGGAAGTGGGATCAGTATCAAGACCCGACAATTATTGCAATGAGCACTGCGGAGCTTGACTTCAAGTCGGCAGACTATATTTGCGAACAGTTGAAAGGCGTTGCAGAGACGGGGTGCTTCAATTATCATTTTAAACCGGAACAGTATTATGAGACTGTAATCAAATGGTTCAAGCGTCGGCATAACTGGGATATCCAAAAAGAGTGGTTGGTCAATGTTCCTGGCGTATGGGCATCTCTGCATACGAGCCTGATGGCCTTCGCAAAACCTGGCGATAATGTAATCATTCAGACGCCCCATTTTTCTCCGCTGCGCGGAGTCATTGAGCGTGCAGGCTGCCACATCATAACAAATCCGATGATCCTCAAGAATGGACGGTATGAACTTGACCTTGAAGACTTTGAAGCAAAGGTGAAAGAAACACGCCCGTCCGTATTCATCCTTATCAATCTGCAAAATCCGACGGGAAGACTGTTCACCAAGGATGAGTTGCTGGCGCTTAACCGCATTTGCGCAAAATACAATGTGATTACCATTTCGGATGAGGTGCACTCCAATATTCTTTATGATGGACATGTGCATTATCCTGCGGCCTCCATTTCGAAAGAAGCGGAAATGAACACGGTGGTTGTTACAGCTGCAAGTAAATCCTATAACCTGATGGACCTTACGTATTGTGTGCTGGTGATTCCAAATCCCGAGTTGCGCCGCAAATATGAATTTATTCTTACCGGGTATAACTGGGACTTTGCAGTAAATATTTTCAGCGTGACGGGCCTTGAAGCAGCTTTCAACGAAAAGACAGACCCTTGGCTCGATGCCCTGAACCAGTATCTGTATGAGAATTTGCAATATTTGGAGGATTACTTTAAGAAGTATATCCCTAGAATTAAGGCAATTCGTCCGGACGGCGGCTACCTTGTTTGGCTAGATTGCCGGGAACTTGGCATGAACCCTGCCGAGTTAAGAGAATTTTTCCTTAAGAAAGCGCATGTTGGCCTAACTTGGGGAGATACCTACGGAGAATCAGGCAACGGCTTTGAGCGCATCAATATTGGTTGTCCGCGCAAGACTTTGGAGGAGGGATTATGCCGCATCCGTGATGCGGTGGACGCACTCTGATAGTCGAAGTCGACAAGGTGGAGCAGAGAGCAATATAAGGAGAGAAACAGAGGAAAGTTAAGATGTATGATTTACTGATACGCAATGCGATCCTCGTTACGCCGGATGGCGAACAGGAGAGAAATCTTGCCATTCAGGACGGTAGAATTATCGCGCTGTTGCCGTATGACACAGGTGAGGGACACAAAGAGATTGATGCACATGGGAACTATGCCTTCCCTGGCGTAATCGATACCCACGCACATCTCAATGAGCCAGGCTGGGTTTGGCGCGAGGATTATGCGCACGGTACTGCGGCAGCGGCGGTCGGCGGAACGACCACACTGATTGATATGCCCTTGCAAAATAATCCTTCTACCGTGACGGCAGAGTTCGTCGAGCAGAAGATTGCATTAGTTGCTCCGAATGCTTGTGTTGACTTTTGCTTGTGGGGAGGGATTGTGCCCGATAACTTCGGCGAAATCGAAAAAATGAATCATGCAGGCTGTGTCGCTTTTAAATCGTTTCTTTCTCCAACATCCCCTGATTTTGAAAATTTGAGCTACGGCCAGGCTTATGAAGCCATGCAGATCGTGCGGAAATTTGGCGGTCGTATCGGGTTCCACTGCGAAGATTACTCTATGATCAAGCACCTTGAGGAAATGATGAAACACGGCGGCCGTTTCAATGGCCGTGCTTTCCTCGATTCCCGGCCAGTCTCAGCTGAGATGATCGCGACCGAGGCTGTGATCGCCATGGCGGAAGAGACCGGGTGTGCGGTACACATTTGCCATGTTAGTAGTCCTGACGTGGCGCAGAAGATTTATGAAGCACAGCGGCGCGGAGTCGATGTTACGGCCGAAACTTGCGCACACTATCTCTGTATGAATGAGAACGATCTACTGGAAAGGGGCGCAATCTGCAAATGCGCGCCGCCGTTACGCACGGAAAACGAACGTGTGCGGCTGTGGGAATATGTGAAAAACGGCACATTTAGCGGTATTGGCAGCGATCATTCGCCCTGTACTTGGGAGGAAAAGCATTCAGAGATCCTTGGGAAGAAGATTGAGACGATCTTTGACGCATGGGGCGGCATCAGCGGCATTCAAACGGTACTTCAATCGGCATTTAGTGAAGGCTGCGGCAAGGGTCGCGTGACGCCTGTACAACTTGCGAGGGTGATGTCCGAGCAGCCCGCTAAAGCCTTTGGCCTATGGGGGAAAAAGGGAGCGCTGAAGGAGGGGTTCGACGCCGATATCGTCCTCCTTGATCCGAACAGAGCCTGGGAGATCACCGCCGAGCAGCTGTACTACAAAAATAAGATATCCGGCTTCCTTGGGAAAAAGGGTGTTGGAATGCCAGTTATGACCATCTTGCGCGGCGAGATCATCGCGGAGAATGGAAGTTGGACCGGCAAAAAAGGATTTGGCAAAGTGCTCCGCAAAGGCAGCATTTCATAAACAACAATGACATTTATATCTGGAAAGGAAACTCAATCATGGCTATCACTTCTGATTTCAAACCGCTTCGTCTTGCAGATGAACTTGCTCAGACTGGCTTACGCGGCAAAAACCTGACTTATCTTAGCAACCTTACTGAGGATGAGCTGCTGCATTTGTTCCGTGCTGCTGAACTGATCGAGCCGTACAGCAAGGACCAGCTGAACCTGATGAAGGGCAAGGTGCTTTGCACGATGTTCTTCCAGCCCTCGACCAGAACGCGCTTCTCGACCGAGACGGCGATGCTGCGTCTGGGCGGCACGGTTATTTCCGAGTCCAACCCGGCGGCGAACTCCTCCGCGGCGAAGGATGAGTCTCTGGCCGACACGCTGCGCGTCGTTTCCGAGTATGCCGACATCATCGGCCTGCGCCACTACAACGACACGACCATTTTCGACGACATCAATGTCGCGACCGTTCCCGTCATCTCCTGCGGCTTCGGCAACAAGACGCACCCCACGCAGGGCCTGCTGGATATGTACACGACCTATCGTGCGCTCGGCACGTTCAAGGGCATCCGCGTGATGGTTACCTCTCCGGACCTGACCCGCGCTCGTTCCGGCCAGTCCTTCGCGATGGGCCTCGCTCAGATGGGCGCCGACATCGTCTACTCCAGCCCCTCCGAGCTCAAGACCCCGGACGATATCATGGCAAAGGTCAAGAGCGGCAGCGGCAAGGTGGAAGAGCACTTCGATCTGAATGAGAAGGAGCAGGCTGAGCTGATCAAGACCTGCGATCTCGTTTATCTGCCCGGCTGCTCCGTTCCCAAGGGTCAGGATGCGCGCGATATCTTCATGAACAAGGCTAAGAATTACTACATCAAGCTGGAGACGCTCGAAGAGGCAAAGAAGGAGACCGGCAAGACCATCGGCATCATGCACTCTCTGCCGCGCTTCGCGGGTGAGTTTGACTTCGCTATCGACCAGACCCCGCATGAGCTGTACTTCAAGCAGATCGGCTTCTCCATTCCTCTGCGTATGGCGCTTATCTGCGCGATGGTGGGCATCGACTAAGGAGACAGAACGATGTCTAAGAGAATCGTTGTTGCGCTGGGAGGCAATGCCTTGGGGCAGAGCCTGAGCGAGCAAAAGGCTGCCGTTGTGAATACCGCGAGCACGATCGTGGATCTGATTGCAGCAGGACACAATGTGATTGTTGCACACGGAAACGGCCCGCAGGTTGGAATGATCAACAATGCGATGTCGGCGCTGTGCCATGAGGATGCGAAGCAGGAGGCGGTTCCGCTGTATGTCTGCGGTGCGATGAGTCAGGCTTATATCGGCCTTGACCTGCAAAACGCAATCCGTGAGGAATTGAAAAAGCGCGGAATTGCAAAGCCTGTCTGCACGATCGTTACAGAGGTCGTGGTGGATGCGCAGGATAAGGCGTTTGAGAATCCTACGAAGCCGATCGGCAAGTTCCTGACGAAGGAAGAGGCGGACGCGGTTGCAGCAAAGACCGGATATCTGATGAAAGAAGATGCCGGAAGAGGATACAGACGCTACGTTCCATCGCCGCTTCCGAAAGACATTATCGAGATCGATACGATCAGGACGCTCAATGACAACGGCAATGTTGTTATCGCCTGCGGCGGTGGCGGCGTCCCCGTCGTGCGGGATGAGACAACGGGCAGCGTTTCCGGAATCGACTGTGTGATCGACAAGGACTTCGCTTCCGAACTGCTGGCGGAGAAGCTGGATGCAGATATGCTGATCATCTTGACTGCCGTGGAACAGGTGGCTATCAACTTCCGCAAGGAAAATGAGACGCATCTTGCTGAGCTGACCCCGGCGATGGCGGCACAGTATATCGAAGAGGGGCAGTTTGCACCGGGCTCCATGCTTCCGAAGGTGCAGGCGGCCGTTAAATTCTGCGAGTCGAAGAAGGGCCGGGAGGCGCTCATCACGCTGCTGGAAAAGGCGGCGGACGGCGTTGCCGGAAAGACGGGAACTCGCGTACACCAGTAAAGATAAAACAAAGATCAAAACGAAAAGAGGTTTCTAATATGGGTTATCCTGCAGATCTGCTTTCTACGCGCGCGGTTGTCAAGCCGGGCCTGTTCGCTGTGATTCCCAAGGATGGACTGGTCAACAACGTTCTTCCGTTCCTGACCGGCTGCCGCACGAGCATCGTCGCGTCCCCGAAGATGGGCGCGAGCTTCGTGCAGTACGTCAGCTACGTTGAGCCCAAGGGCGGCACCAACGCTCCGTTCGCCAACGCGGAAAAGGAAGAGAGCTTTATCTACGTTATCTCCGGCAAGATCGACGCCGAGACCGAGGGCAAGACCTATCATCTCACCGACGGCGGGTATCTGTATGCCGCTCCTGGCAAGGGCATCTGCTTTACCAACGTTGGGGATGCCGAGGCCAAGATCCTGCTCTACAAGCAGCTCTACATCCCCTATGAGGGCAAGCAGCCCTACGCTTACTCCGGCAACGTCAACGAGATCGCCTACAGCGATTATGACGGTATGGCGAACGTGCATATCAAGGATCTGCTGCCCGTGGATCAAAACTTCGACATGAATATGCACATTCTGTCCTTCGAGCCAGGCGGCTGTCACCCCATCGTCGAGACCCACGTGCAGGAGCACGGTATGTACATCCTCGAGGGCGAGGGCATGTACCTGCTCGACGACATCTGGATGGGCATCAAGGAGCAGGACTTCATCTGGTTCGGCGCATACGCCGCCCAGTGCGCATACGGCGTCGGCCTCAAGCCGTTCACCTACATCTACAGCAAGGACTGCAACCGTGACGTCGTCCTCTGATACAGAAAAGAAATGGAACGAATGAAGACCCTGCCGCCGGCGGATGAGGCGCGATTGGACAGATGGATCAACGGGATTGATCAGTTCAACGATACCGTCGGGGACGGAACGACCCGCCACTACATGACGGCGACGGAGTGCGCATGCCGGGAGTATATCAGGGACGAGATGGAAAAGCTCGGACTGCGCGTAGAAGTCGACTGTATGGGCAATGTTCACGGAACGCTTGCGGGTACAGAGCCGGATCTTGCCCCGGTCTGGACCGGTTCGCATTTCGATACGGTGCTGCACGGCGGACGCTTTGACGGCGTAGCCGGCGTCGTGACCGGAATGGAGGCGCTGCACCTCATCGCCTCCTCCGGCGCGGCGCACCGCCGGGATCTGACCGTGATCGCGTACGGAGGCGAGGAGCCGGCCCGATTCGGGATCGGCTGCATCGGCTCGCGCGCGATGGCGGGCCGGCTGACGGTGGAGGACCTCAAGGCCCTGCGCGATCTGGATGGGACCGTGCTCTACGACGAGATGAAGCTGCGCGGCTTCGACCCCGACGCGATCGGCACTTGCCGGCGCAAGGCGGGGGACGTGTTCTGTTCGCTCGAGCTGCACATTGAGCAGAACAAGGTGCTGGAGGAGAAGAAGCTGTCGCTCGGGATCGTCAAGGCGATCTGCTCCGCGCTGAACTTTGTTGTGACGGTGACGGGACAGGCCGCGCATGCCGGCGGCATGCCGATGAAGGTGCGAAAGGACGCTTATGCCGCGGCCTGCGAGATGTCGCTGGCGCTTGAGCGCATGGTGCGCGAGAACCAGCTGAGCGAATACTGCACGGGGACCGTCGGCTATGTTCAGCTTTCGCCGAACGCGCCGAACATCATCCCCGGACAGGTGCAGTTTACCGTGGACATCCGCGACTGCAACGCCGCGTCGAAGGACGCGCTGATGGCGGCAGTACAGGAGGAGTTCCGGAAGATCGCCGAAAAGCGGGGCGTGGGAGTGCAGCTGGAGCTGCAGAATAATGATAAACCTGTGGTCAGCGATCCGGCGCTGATGGCGGCGCTGGAGCAGCACGCGGCCGCACGCGGCTACGAGACCTGCGAGCTGATCAGCGGCCCGTTCCATGATTCGCTCTTCCTCGGCACGTTTACCCCTGTTGGAATGCTGTTTGTTCCAAGCAAAGCCGGCCTTTCGCATTGTCCCGAAGAGTGGACGGATACGAAGGATCTCAAGGCGGGCGCGGAAGTGCTTGCCGACGCTTTGCTGGATGTTGCAAACCGGGATACTCTATGATAAGGAGAACTGAATGAAAAAAATTGGAATTATCGGCGGCGGCATTTCTGGCGCCGCGCTGGGTTACTATCTGAGCCTTTATAGCGGGGAGGCGGAAGTGACCATTTTTGAAAAGGACCGCATCGGCTGCGGCACGACGGCGAAGTCGGCCGGCACCGTGTGCCTGTTTGACGACTCTCTGAATAACCGCTACTGGGACGTCCGCCTTTACGGCTTCGAGACCTATTGCAAGTTCGAGAAGGAAGAGAAGGGCTCGGCGGGCTTTGACCAGACGGGTACGCTCGTCGTCGCTCCGAACGAGAAGGAGGAGCAGCGCATCAAGACGGGCATCGCGCTGGCAAAGGCAGCCGGCTACAGCGGCGAGTACATCACCGACAAGGCCCGCATCAAGGAGATCCTGCCCGACATCAACACCGACAACATTCTCGGCGCGGGCTATACCAAGGACGACGGCTACTTTGACGGCACGATGATCTCGAACACCTTCGCCAAGAAGATGCAGGCCAACGGCGGCGTTGTCAAGACCGGCGTTGAGGTCACCGAGATCATCCGCGAGGGCGACACGGCCGTGGCGCTCAAGACGGCTGACGGTGTGCGCCACGACTTCGATGTGATCGTGGACTGCACGGGCCCCTGGAGCCGCTTCACCGGCCAGATGGTCGGTCTCGATGTGCCGATCTGGCACACCAAGGCGGAGGCGTTCTTCCTCTGCCCGCCGAATAAGCACGGCAAGGATTTCGTGTTCCCTGTGCTCAAGTATCCCGCGTTCTACGCGCTGCGCGCGGGCGAGAACGTCTTTATCTGCAAGTCTCACCTGTCGATGAACCTCGACGACCCCATGCACGCGGGCCAGTGGGATCCGAATAAGCTGCCCCAGACCGGCGGCACGGATGATTACTTCATCGACTTCCTCTTCAATCAGATGGAGTCCTACGTTCCCGGCCTTGCCGACAGCGGCCTGGTGTCCTCGTGGCTGTCCTATCGTGCCGAGCCGCGCGACTTCCTGCCCATCATTGGCGAAACGCCGGTCAAGAATTACCTTCTCGCCACGGGCTACGGCGGCAACGGCGTGATCGAAGCGCCCGCTGTCAGCCGCGATCTGGCCAAGTTCATTATGCGCGGCGAGAGCACTCTACTTCTGGAGGAGTGGGCCTTCAAGCGCCTACTGAAGTAAGACGATGAACATTGCAGTATTGATCAAACAGGTCCCGGCCTCCAACGATGTGTCGGTCGATCCCGTTACCCATTGCCTGATTCGGGAGAATGTGGAAATGACGGTGAATCCCTCGGACCTGAACGCCGTCACGGCGGCGATCCGGCTCAAGGAAGCCGCCGGCGGTAAGGTCACCGTGTTTACGATGGGCCCCGGCACGGCGAAGAAGGCGCTGCAGACGACGCTGGCGATGGGCGCGGACGAAGCGTGGCTCGTTACGGACCGCTGCTTTGGCGGCGGCGATACGCTCTGCACCGCCCGCGTTCTGGCGGAGGCGATCCGGCATACGGGTACATACGATCTCGTGCTCGCCGGCGACGTCTCCTCGGACGGCGCGACCGGACAGGTTGGCGCGATGGTCGCGGAGTTGCTGGGTCTGCCCTGCGCCAGCGACGCGCGCAGGATCGATCTGGAGGGCGATAAGCTGACGGTGCTGCGGAACTGGAAGAGCCAGAAGGTGCGCGTGCGCATCGCGCTGCCGTGCATGGTCACGGTGGGGCTTGGCAGCAACACGCCGATTCTCCCGACGCTTCGCTCGCAGATGAAGGCGAACCGTGTCGATATCCCGGAGCTTACCAACGCCGAGCTCGGCCTGGATCCGGCGACGATCGGCAAGCAAGGAACGAAGTCCCTCGTGACGGACACGTATGCCCGCGAAAGCGAGCAGAGCGCTGCGGTTATGCTCAGCAGCGACGCGGCTGAGGCGGCAAAGGAGATCAAGTCTCTGCTGGAGGGCCTGAGAGATGAGTAATATTTATATCTACGCAGAGCAGTTTAACAATGTTGTTGAACCGAGCGCCGCGGAGATTGTCACATTAGTGCGGGAATATGCGCTCAAGAGTGGGCAGCAGATCACCATGCTGGCATTTGGCGAGGATACATCTGCAATTTCGCCTCAGCTTGCTTTCGACGGCATCGGCGTTACGGTCGTCAAGACCAGCGTATCCGCGTTTCAGGATGACGCGCTGAGCGGCGTGGCGGCGGATGCGCTGGAGAAGCTTGCGCCGGAGAGCGTGATCATTCCGGCGAGCCGGACGGCCAGAGCGCTTTTCTCCCGTGTGGCGGTGCGTCTGGGGGTTGGCCTTACGGCTGACTGCTCCGAGCTTGACGTGGACGAGCATGGGGAGTTCATCCAGCGCAAGAGCGCGTTTGGCGCGAATGCGATGTGCGTGTGCGTGGAAAAGGGTGGACCGAAGCTGGTTACCGTGCTTGTAGGCGGGATCCATGAGTCCGCGCCGCTTTCCGATACCGCGCCCGCCGTTACGGAGCTGGAGGGGATCGAGGCTGCATCCAGAGTCGAGGTGCTCAACATTGAGGAAGACAGCGCGGAATCCATCCTTGGCGCGGAGACGATCGTCTCCGTCGGCCGCGGAGCGCTTGAGGGGGATAACCTTGCGCTTGCCGAGCAGTTCGCACAGAAAATCGGCGCGATGGTGGGCGGTACGCGCCCGCTGGTGGATGACGGCAGTATTCCCTTTGACCGGCAGATCGGACAGACGGGCTGCACGGTGCATCCGAAGATCTGTCTGTATTTTGGTGTGTCGGGCGCGATCCAGCACACCGAGGGCGTTCGGGACGCGAAGCTGACGATTGCCGTCAACAAGGACCCGGGAGCGGCTATTTTTAGCCATGCTGATTACGGCGCTGTTGCTGATATGGGCGAGGTACTCAAACAATTGATTGCATTAAGCAATGAATAGTGGCCTGCGATTTTGATACGGGCACCTGCTGTATTGCCCAAAGTGTAAGGCTGAATTTCTTGGCAGCGTCTGCAAGAAGTCTTTGCTGTAAAGCGAGGACAGAGTTGCGGTCGTACTCTTTGTTTACAGCGGTGCGTTTTTGGAATAAAAAACGCAGATGCGATGCCTTCAATTTGTTACTTCATTTTTCACAAAAACCGTGGTATACTGCTTATGAGGTGAGAGCTGTGCAGTTTCGACCGTTTGTTTATGATGCAATGAATCAGCAGGTGCCAGTAGCTATTGAGCCGATGACACCGCAGGATGCCGCGACAACAACAAAGGAACCGCGGTGGCAGACGGATTGGACCAGCGAGTATATCTCAAAAGGCAAATTTGATATCTATGGACTAAAAACGCAGATTGGCGAATTGGTGGCTTTGGGAGCTTATGAGATCAGCGAAGATGTAGTTACCGTCCATATTGTCTATATGGAGAGTCAGGCACAAAGCAATCCGACGCTTTGCGAGCGTCCGAAATACCACGGCATTGGGCGGGCTTTGATCGCCTATGGCATCAAGCTGTCTGTGGATGCCGGATTCAATGGCGATGTGACCTTGGATGCGAAGAC
>ERZ808252.2523-NODE-2523-length-10897-cov-3.914038_pt1 | contig 10897 bp, 9 predicted proteins | sample MGYA00521242_ERZ808252 | MGnify/ENA primary metagenome ERZ808252 (study PRJEB31516, sample SAMN03275581) | gut metagenome | biome: mammalia-associated habitat; material: feces | host: Papio cynocephalus | place: Kenya | collected 2012-08-07 ...
CGATGATGTACGCTTCCTGTTCGTGGTGGCGCGCGTTCAAAACGTTGAATTTCAGTTTTGTTTCCTTTTTCAATCGTTCCGCCAGCTGTTCCGATTTTTCAATCGACGTTGTGCCGACCAAAACAGGTTGCTGACGGTCGTGACATTCTTGAATCAATTTGATGACGGCGGAAAGCTTTTGTTCTTCTTTCCAATAAATCTCGTCTTGATAGTCGATGCGGATGACGGGGCGGTTTGTCGGAATGTCGATAACGTCCAAGTTGTAGATTTCGCCGAATTCCGCCGCTTCGGTCATTGCCGTGCCCGTCATGCCCGCCAGTTTCGGATACAGGCGGAAATAGTTCTGGAACGTAATCGACGCCAGCGTTTGGTTTTCGGGCTGGATTTTGACGTGCTCCTTGGCTTCCAAAGCCTGGTGCAAGCCGTCGGAATAGCGGCGTCCTTCCATCATGCGGCCGGTGAATTCGTCGATGATGACAACCTGTCCGTTGCGGACGATGTAGTCAACGTCGCGCTGGAACAGCTTGTGCGCTTTTAACGCTTGGTCGACATAGTGAATAACCGGCGTGTTGATTGCGTCGTACATCGCGCCTTGAATCAAGCCTGCTTCCTGCAGCAGTTCTTCCATGTAAAGCGTGCCGGATTCCGTCAAGGATACCGTACGCTGTTTTTCATCCTTTTCGTAATGTTCGGGGCGCAGCATGGGAATCAGTTTGTCGATTTGGATGTATTTTTCCGACGAATCTTCGGCTTGTCCCGAAATAATCAGCGGCGTGCGCGCTTCGTCGATTAAAATGGAGTCCACTTCGTCGACGATGGCGAAGTTAAACGGACGCTGCACCATTTCATCAATGGAGTACTTCATGTTGTCGCGCAGGTAGTCAAAGCCGAATTCGTTGTTCGTGCCGTAAGTGATGTCGCAAGCGTAAGCCGCGCGGCGTTCCTCGTCCGTCAAGCCGTGGACGATTGCCCCGACGCTCAACCCCAAAAAGCGGTAAATCTGTCCCATCCAGTCAGAGTCGCGTTTTGCCAGATAGTCGTTGACGGTAACAACGTGAACGCCTTTGCCCGTCAGCGCGTTCAGATACACCGCCAAAGTCGCAACCAGCGTTTTGCCTTCGCCCGTGCGCATTTCCGCAATCTGTCCGCGGTGCAAAACGATGCCGCCGATAAGCTGAACGTCGAAATGCCGCTGTCCTATGGTGCGTTTGGCGGCTTCGCGGATTGTGGCGAACGCGTCGGGCAGGATGTCGTCCAGCGTTTCACCGTCCGCCAAGCGTTTTTTCAGCATCAGCGTGCGGGCTTTCAATTCTTCGTCCGAAAGGGGAGCGATTTCGGGTTCCAGCGCGTTGATTTTCGCGACGGTTTTTCTTAATCCCTTGACATAGCGTTCGTTCGCGCTGCCAAAGACTTTACGCATCAAAGAGCCAATCATTTCAATCCCCTTAATATATAATAGAGTAAGAATCATCCTACTTAACCCCATTGGGCGCGGGCTGTCAATCATCTTATTTTATTGCTTTACCAAAAAGCCAAAGGCGGCTATGATATTGAAAAGTTTTTTTATTGGAAAGGTGGAACATGAATAAAACCCTTAAATTGACGGCATTGCTTTTAATGCTGTCCGCGAACGCAAACGCCGCCGACAAAAAGGCGGACGCCGACTTTGTCGTTGCGACGGTCAACGGAACGAAAATCATGCTGTCCGAAGTGCGGGATGTCAAAGAAAACTCGAACCCGCAGCTGGCGGCTTTGCCGATGAACGCCGTGTACGATCCTTTGTTGGAAAATCTGGTTGACATGACCATTATTTCGGATGCGGCCAAGGCTGATAAAGTGCAGAATTCCGCCGAATTCAAAAAAATGATGAAAAGCGTCGAAAAACAGCTGCTGGCGCGCCTGTATTTGGAACAGCAGGCCAAAAAAATGCAGACCAAAGCCAAGCTGATGGAAATGTATGAACAGTACAAGCGCAACAATCCCCCGCAGGAGGAAATGTCCGCCGCGCACATCTTGCTGAAAACGGAAAAAGAAGCCAAAGACGTCATCAAACAGCTGGAAAAAGGCGCCGATTTCGCCGAATTGGCCAACAAGGTATCCGAAAACAAAGGGCTTGAAGGCGGAGATTTGGGATATTTCACCCGCGAACTGATGGTGCCCGAGTTTTCCGAAGCCGCTTTCCGCATGAAAGAAGGCGAGATTTCCAAAATACCCGTCAAAACGCAGTTTGGCTGGCACGTTATCAAAGCGGGCCCCCGCCGTTTGACGGAAGTTCCGAGCTTTGACGAAATGGAAAAGGAACTGACGCAGACTCAAGCCTCTCAAGCGGTGGAAGAAATCGTTTCCGGCTTGCGCAAAAAAGCGAAAATCGAACGCGTTCCCGTTTCATTTGACGCCAAAGGCAATGTCGTCGCAAAATAAAACTTGTCAAACCGAAAAAATCCCGCCGTTAAATGCCGGCGGGATTTTTGTATGCTTTGGAAAAGGCAAAAAAAGTGCCGCCGCACTTAGGGGAAAAGGCGGCGGCTTTCAGATTCCTTTAAGGGGTTGGAGGACGCAATTAGGGGGTTGCGTCAAAGGAATACTGAACTTGCAAACCCAACACGTGGGCTGTTGTTTGATACTTGGCGTCAATCGGATCAACCGAAGGAACATTGCTCAAGCTGTGACGGTCGTTGTGTACCGAATAATGCGGCAGGTACAGGAACATGTATCCCATATCGAACGTCCAAGCGCTTTTCTTGTAGCTGGCGCCGACGGCGAATTCCCAACGGTCGTTGTCGGCAATCGCGGTCGTGCGTTCATGCGAATTGGGAACGGGGCTTTCGTCAAAACCGATACCCGTGCGGAACGTCCAGTTTTCGGAATGATAATAATCCATGCCGATGCTGATGTCCCAAGTGTTTTTCCAACGCTGGGCAACTTCCACGGGGGAGGCGAAGTTTTTAATCCGCAACGCGTCAAACCTCGTCCACCGCGTCCATTTCGCGCCCGCGCTTAAACCGATTTTGTCGTTCAGCTTATGGAATGCGGACAGGGAAACCAGTTCGGGGGCGTCCATGGGCAAAGTTGCAGAAACGGTCTTATTCAAATAACCTTTCATTATATCAAAGTCGCCTTTGATCTGATGCTGTGAACGCGAACGGTACGCAATGCCCGCGCGGGTGTTTTTGGTGAATTCGTACATTGCGCCGGCATTTAAACCCCATCCCCAGTCTTCCAAATCGAATTCGTTTTCAAATTTCATTCCCGGGGCAATCGTTTTCGACGATGTCAAATCGACATTGGCGTTGCGGGCGAAAACACCCAAACCCAACGACAGCTTGTCGGTCGCTTTGACGGCGACGGCGGTCGAATAGTCAATCACCGCCAATTCGGAATCGATGCCGTGATCCGTGCCGATCCAATCCTTGGGGTATTCAATCGCCAGACCGAACGGGACGTAAACGCCGAAACCGACGGCGACGCGGTCGTTGACTTTGTATTGCGCAAAGAAATTCGGAACTTCGGTCGTAACGTTGACGTTGGTCGAATCGCGAACGCCAGCCAAAGAACCGCTTGCATAAGCCCCCGTTACATCCGAATGCAGCTGAATGACGGAAATGCCCGCCTGAACGCCCGAACCGCCCAATGTCATACCCGCGGGGTTGTACGCCAAAGCGGAATAATCGTCGCCGACGACACCGCCGCCCGCATATGCTCTGCCCAAACCGGCAACGCTGTAATCGTTTAACTGCCAGCCCGAAGCGTTGGCGGAAGCGGATGCGCAAACGCCCGTCAGAGCCAGCGCAAAAATTTTTGATGTGTTTTTAGCCATCGGTTTTATCCTTGGTTTCATTTCTGTAAAGGGCGATAATCGAACGTGTTTGTTTAATCATCAAAGAAATCAGTTTGTCGATTTCCTTTTCCCCGTAATCGGTCCAATGAACATGTTTCAAAACGGTTTGTTTGCGGACTTTGAACGAAAACAGCGATGCGAACAGCGGAAATGTGTAGAGGGTGATTTCCTCAATCGTTGCTTTGTCCGACGCGGCGGTCGCTTTGATAATCAAATCCGCGAAAATTTTATGAATCGGGAAAATCAAACCTTCGTACAGGGTCGAAAACGCTTCGCCGGGGTTGGCGTATTCGTGCAGAAACACGGTGACCGCTTCGTCGGGCAGCTGTGTCGAATACAGCAGTTTCCCCAACGATTTCAAGATGCCGCACAAAGCCGTTTCCGCCTGTTCGGGCGTTGAATTTTTGTCGCTTAATACCGCGACGGCCGATTCAATCGTTTCATCAACCACTGCCCGAACACCGTGAACGATGTTTTCCAAAACGGCGCGGTACAGCCCTTGTTTGCCGCCGAAATAATAGGCGATTGCGGAAATATTCACGTCGGCGGCGCGGGCGATTTCACGGGTCGATGTTTCCGTGTACCCCTTGTCGGCGAAAACGGCGGTCGCCTTTTCCAACAAACGTTCTTTTGAATCCGTGGGCATCGAAAGAGCTGTCCTTTTGTTTAACGAAACATCGCTACTTTATCATAAAAAAATCAAAAGTCAATCAATCGTTTGAATTTTTTTTTGTAAGGGGAGCTAACCGTTCAAACGGCGTTGTTCTTCAACGGGTTGAACGGTTATCGCCTTGACGGGACAGGCGGTTTTGCACGCGCCGCAGCCGATGCAAAGGTCGGAATCGAAGCGGGGAAAATCCTCGAACCGTTTCTTTTTAACCGCGTGTTTCGGACATTTCATTACGCACAGCCCGCATTTGACGCATTTCGATTCGTCGACGCTTGCCAATCCGATTTGGGTGCGCTGTTTGTCGGACAGGCTCAAGCGGCGAATTGCGCCCGACGGGCAGACGTCGCCGCATTTATGGCAGTCGAACGCACAAAAGCTTTTCGTCAAATCGATATGCACGGCGGGATAATCCGAATCGGCTTTTTTCAAAATTTTCATCGGGCAGTTTTGAACACACAGATTGCAGTTCAAACAGCGGTTTGCGAACCGTTGCGCGTCGCGCGCGCCCGCGGGAACGATGACGTTTTTGACTTTGGCGGCGATTTTTTGGCTTACAACCGCGCCGCTTTTGAACGCCAGAACGGCGAAAGCCGCCAATCCCGCCCCGCCCAGCAGCATTTTGCGGCGGCTTTCGTTCATCGCCAGCGGATAGGCGGGAATCCTGCCGAACCGAATTCCGCCGCGGCGGCACGCCCCCATGCAGTCAAAGCATTTGATGCAGGTTTCATTGTCAACTTTTTTGTTTTTAAAATCGATGCTGCCCGTCGGACACTTTGCGGCGCACAGTCCGCAGGAAACGCATTTGCGGTTGTCGATGCCGACTTGGAAAACCGAATGTTTTGCGATCAATCCCAGCACCGCCCCGACGGGGCAGATGTGGACGCAGAAAAAACGTTTGCCGAACGCGACGAACAGCGCCAGAACGGCCGCCGCCTCGATGCCCAGATATGCGCCGCTTGCCGCCGAACCGAACAGGGTGTAGGGATCAATATAGCGCGCGGCCGCCGCCGATCCGCCGATTAAAACGCCGAACACCAAAGCGGCAAGGGCGTATTTGAACGGATTGCTTTTGCGCACGGGAATTTTGCGGCGGAACAGCATGCCGAACAGCTCTTGCGCCAATCCGAGGGGACACAGCGTCGAACAGTAGATTCTGCCGAACAACAGCGTCAAAACGACGATGCCCGCGAACAGGCAGGCGGCAAATACCGTGCCGTCCAAAACCGCCCTTTGCAAAGCGGCGGTGAATTGAACGTCAAGAATTCTGACGGGGTAGTCCTTGCCCGAAAACAGCAAAACAACAGCACTCAAGACAATCAATGCAACAACAAAACGCAGGTATTTCAAAGCTTTCATGACAGCCGCTCCTTTTTACAAACCGCAGATAATCGCAACGCCGCACGCCATAATCGTGCCGCCCGCGATTTCATGGGCGTAAGCTTCCAATCGTTTGAAGCGCAAAGCGTTGATGCCCAGAACGCCCAAGGTTACCGCCAGCATCATGGTCGCAATCGTTGCGATTGAAAAGATTAAAGTGCAGGATACGACCGCCGACATCCCCAAAACACTGGACGCCGTCAAAATCGGCAGCAACGCTTCGCAGGGACCCAAAACGAAAATGATGAACAGCACCCAAACGGAAATGCCTTTGGCATCGGCGGCAGGAAAGTGTGAATGTTCCGCGCCGTGCTTGTGCTGCCAGCGGTGGCGCAAAGCCCACAGCAGGTACGCCCCGCCCAAGCCGATAAGCGCGTATGCCGCGACGTCGCCGCGGTTGTCCTCTATCCATTGGAAGTTTTCCGCGCTCAGCCATTTGGAAAAATACAAAAACGCCATGGCAATCAGCAGAGCGCTCAAAATATGCCCGATGCCGCACGCGAACGTCAGCATCAGCGTTTTTTTCAGGCTGTAGCCGCGGATTTTACCGATTGCGACAAACGGTAAATAGTGGTCGGGTCCCATAATCGTATGAATGACCGCCGTCAACAGCGCCGTAATTCCCAAAGCCGATAAAGTCGTCGTCATGCGTTTATCCTTTCAATCCGATGTCGAAACTGCCCGAACGGAAGCCCTCCAAATCAAGCGTGACATAATCAAATCCGATGTTTTTCAAAGTGTTTGCGATTTTCCCAGCTTTTTCAACCGCGGCGGGGAAAGCGGCTTGCGGCACTTCAAGCCGCGCCAAATCGCCGTGAACGCGCAGGCGGATGTTTCCAACGTCGGGGAACATTGCTTTCAATGCCGCTTCGCCCTGCGCCGCGCGGGCGATTTTTTCGTCCGTCAGTTCCGTATTGTACGGAAATCGCGTCGCCAAGCACGGGGCGGCGGGCTTTGATGCCGTGGACAACCCCAACTGCGCCGACAACGCGCGGATTTCTGCTTTGGAAAATTCGGACAAGGGCGACAGAACGCCCATTTCTTTCAGCGCTTTGCGTCCGGGGCGGTAAACGTGCGAATCGTCGCCGTTCGTACCGTCGATGATATGGACCAAGCCGTTCGCCGCCGCATAATCGGCAAACTGCGAAAAAACCGCTTTTTTGCAATGATAACAGCGGTCGGTGCGGTTGAATCGGACGGCTTCGACCGCAAACGGGTTGAACGTGAAAAGATGATGCTCCACCCCGAATTTTTGGGCGAACGCCGCCGCCTGTTCGGCTTCCGCGGGGGATTGAAGCGCCGTTTGCATGGTCAAAGCGGCGAATTTGAACGGTTTTTCCTTTGCCATATCCGCCAACACCGCCAGCAAAAGCGAGCTGTCGGCCCCGCCCGAAAACGCCAGCGCGATTCCGCCGTCCGTCAAAGGGGCAAGCCGTCGTTTCAAACGGTCAAGCATTGTCCCGTTCCTCTGCCGTTTTGCGCGCTTCGTCGTAAAGCTTGCGAAACGGGGTGCCCGTTTGTTCGCTTAACGCTTTGACGCTTTCGTATTCGGGATTGTAGCGCACGATGTCGCCCGTCCAGCACTTTTTGACCAGCACCGTTCCCGCCGAAATCGCGACAGGGCGGATGTCGCGCTCCATACAGCGGCGTTCGACCGCGTATTTGCGCAGTCCGATGGTCGTCGTGTTGGCGAAAATGATGTTTTCCGCCGTGGTGAGGAGCTTTTCGGGGACAATCGCCCGCAGCATGTACGCGGGACGGTTTTTCTTCATAAAGCACGGCTCGAAGTGAACGTCGAACGCGCCCGCTTGAAACAGTTTTTCCATGGTCATGCCCAATTCTTCGGCGGTGGAATCGTCAATGTTCGTTTCGATGACGTAAAGCTTGCCGTCCGTGTCGGCGTCCTCGATAATCATTGCGCGCAAAAAGTTCGCGTGTCCGAAATCGCGCTTGCCCAAACCGATGCCCGTTTTCAACACTTTGTACGAAGCGGGCAGAGTGTCGCGCGTGCGCAAAACGGCTGCGGCGGCGATTCCCGTCGGCGTGACCATTTCCCCGTTTGTATCCGTCGGGCGCAAAGCGATGCCGTGTGCGGCGGCGATGTTCAAAACGGCGGGGACGGGGACGGGCAAAGAGCCGTGCTGGCACATGACGAAACCGCGCCCTTCGTTCAATCCGTCGACAATCACGTTCTTGACGCCCAAATCGTCGGCCAAAACGGCAATGGCGATAATGTCGACAATGGAATCGATTGCGCCGACCTCGTGAAAGTGGACTTCGTCAACAGAACAGCCGTGGGCTTTGGCTTCGGCTGCCGCGACGATTTCAAAGATTTTTTTGGCGGTTCGGCGCGCGCTGTCCGTCATTTTCCCGCGGTCGATAATGGCGAATACGTCGGATAAATGGCGGTGTTCGTGGGGGTGGTGATGAGAGTGATATTCTTCCTCGTGCGCATGGTTGCGGGCGTGCAGGCGAACGTCGAAATCCAATCCCGCAATGCTGTAGGAGTTTTTCCGTTCGACATGCCAGTCGAAGCCGTCCAGATGCAGACTGTCCAACACGGCGGCGAGCTTTTCCCTGCTTGCCCCCAAATCCAGCAAAGCCGCGACGGTCATGTCTCCGCTGATGCCGTTAGCCCCTTCCAAATACAGATATTCAGTCATGATGTTTTCCTTTGACAATGCGGCAAGCCGTGACCGCCGCCCCGAACCCGTTGTCGATATTGACGACGCTGACACCCTCGGCGCATGAATTGAGCATGGTCAGCAACGCCGACAAGCCGTGAAACGACGCCCCGTAGCCGACCGACGTCGGAACGGCGATGACGGGAACCGCCACCAGTCCCGCGACAACGCCCGCCAAAGCCCCCTCCATGCCCGCGACGGCAATGACGGCGTCAGCTTGGCGGATCTCGTCGATTTTGGCGAACAAGCGGTGAATTCCGGCCACCCCGACGTCAAAGAACCGGTCGACGGTTGCCCCCAGAAACTCGGCGGTTTGTGCGGCTTCTTCGGCAACGGGAAGGTCAGCCGTGCCCGCGGTGCAAACGGCGATGCGTCCGCCCGAATGCGGCTTTTCCCCTTTGACCAGCGACAAAATCCGCGACGTTTCGTCGTATGAAACGGGCAGTCCCGCCGCTTTGACAAAGGCGGCTTGTTCCGCCGAACAGCGCGTCGCGAATACGGCACGGTTGTCCGACAGAAAAGCGTTGAAAATGCCGACCAGCTGTTCGTTCGTCTTGCCCGCGCCGAAAATTGCTTCGGGTGTTCCCGTCCTTTGTGCACGGGTCATATCCGTTTTGGCGTATCCCAGCTCTTTGAACGTATCGGACATGGCAGATTCCTTATTAGGATTCAAAAGTCTTTGCGACTTCTTTCATCCACTTGCTGATTTCGATGTGCTGTGGGCAATGCTGTTCGCACAAATGACAGCTGAGGCAGCTGGACGCTTTGCCGTGCGATTTCGTCAAGTTCGCGTAGTAAATGCGCTGGGCGTTGAACGGTTTGTCCGAACGTTCCTGCTTTTCGGCGTTGAACAAAGCGAAATAGTCGGGAATCGCAATCTTCATCGGGCAGAATTCGACGCAGTAGCGGCAAGCCGTGCACGGAATCGAAATCGCGGCGTGCAAAGTGCGGATGGCTTTTTCAACGGTGTGTTTTTCCTCGTCGTCCAGCGGCTTGAAGTTCTGCATGTAGGACGTGTTGTCCAACAGCTGGTCCATAGTGCTCATGCCGCTCAAAACCATCATCACGCCGGGCAGGGACGCCGCATAGCGGATTGCCCACGACGCGACCGACATATTCGGTTCCGCGTCTTTGAACACTTTTTCGACTTCGGGCGGAACGACTGCCAAAGACCCGCCCTTGACGGGTTCCATGACGACGACGGGCTTGTTGTATTTCTGCGCGATTTCATAGCATTTACGCGACTGAACGCTGGGGTTGTCCCAGTCGATGTAGTTGATTTGCAGCTGGACGAAATCGACTTCGGGATGGGCTTTCAGGACTTCCTCCAGCAAATCGGCTTTGTCATGGAACGAAAAACCGATGTTTTTGATTTTGCCCTCTTTTTTCTTTTGCGCGATGAACCCGAAGCAGTCGTATTTGTCGACGTTGGGCAGGGTCGTCGCGTTGACGTTGTGAACCAGATAATAGTCAAAGTATTCCAAACCCGTTTTTTCCAACTGCTTGTTGAAAATGGTTTCGCGGTCTTCCGCGCTTTTCAGATAACCGGCGGGCAGTTTGCTGGCGACGGTGAATTTGTCGCGCGGGTGGCGTTCGACCAGCGATTTGCGCAAAGCGATTTCGCTTTCGTAGCCCATGTACATCCACGCCGTATCGAAATAGGTGAAGCCGCGTTCCAAAAACGTGTCGACCATTTTGTTCAGCGTTTCATAGTCGATGGACGTCTGGTCGGCGGGATTTTTCAGCGGCAGGCGCATAAAACCGAACCCCAGCTTATTCTTGGGGTTAACTTTGCGGCGCACCTCTTCGGAAACGGACAGGTTTTCGGCAATGGTCAGTTTGGGCAAAGCGGTGAAAGCGAACGCCGCCAGAGTGGACATCAAAAAATCGCGTCTGTTCATGGAAAAATCTCCTTTAATTGAAACAACCGTGCAAAAGTTTACAATTTAGAGTTCACTCTAAGTCAAGAGAAAAGTGAACGGGAAAATGAAAAGGGGGCGACGCGCGGTCAGCCCCCTTTTCTTCTGAGGGGACGGCTACCCCGATACAAGACCGGATCGCCGGAGCCCCACTCGGAAAACTTTCGTTTCGATTATTATCGGCTTCCTTTCCAACAAAAACGCAAATAATCCGTGTTTTCCGTAAAAAAGAGATTGCCATAAGTTTTTTTATGCGTCAAGCTGTTATTAAATCTATTTTTAAGCGAGGACATCATGGAAAAACGGATTTTCGGTTTCGATATAGGAATTGCGTCGCTGGGATGGGCCGTTGTTGATTTTGACGACACGGCAGACCCCGAAAACAACATTTATCCTACGGGAAAAATTG
>ERZ808252.2524-NODE-2524-length-10896-cov-3.609907_pt1 | contig 10896 bp, 5 predicted proteins | sample MGYA00521242_ERZ808252 | MGnify/ENA primary metagenome ERZ808252 (study PRJEB31516, sample SAMN03275581) | gut metagenome | biome: mammalia-associated habitat; material: feces | host: Papio cynocephalus | place: Kenya | collected 2012-08-07 ...
CAACCGCCGTATCCGTTCGGTGGGCGAGCTGCTGCAAAATCAGTTCCGTATCGGCTTCACCCGTATGGAGCGCGTGGTGCGCGAGCGCATGACCCTGCAGCAGCAGGATATGGACGCGATCACCCCGCAGGCACTGATCAATATCCGTCCCGTGGTGGCGGCGATCAAGGAGTTCTTCGGTTCTTCTCCGCTGTCGCAGTTCATGGATCAGACCAACCCCTTGGCGGAATTGACGCACAAACGCCGTCTGTCCGCACTGGGACCGGGCGGTCTGTCGCGTGACCGTGCGGGATTCGAGGTTCGTGACGTGCATTATACGCACTACGGCAGAATGTGCCCGATCGAGACGCCGGAAGGTCCGAACATCGGTCTGATTTCGTATCTGGCAACCTTCGCGCGGATCAACGAGTACGGCTTTGTGGAAGCGCCGTTCCGCCGCGTGGATCAGGAGCAGAAAAAAGTGCTGGACGAAGTAGTCTATATGACCGCCGACGTCGAGGATGATTATATCGTGGCACAGGCGAACGAGCCGCTGGATGAAAACGGCTGGTTTGTGAATCCGCGTGTCACCGCGCGTCATCAGGATCAGATTCTGGAGATCGAGCGCGAAAAAGTGCATTTCATGGACGTTTCGCCGAAGATGGTGGTGTCCGTGGCAACGGCAATGATTCCGTTCTTGGAAAACGACGATACCAACCGTGCATTGATGGGATCGAACATGCAGCGTCAGGCAGTGCCGCTGATGAAGACCTGCAACCCGATCGTCGGAACCGGTATGGAGTACAAGGCAGCAGTGGATTCGGGCGTCACCGTGGTGTCCAAGCACGCGGGTACGGTCGAGAAGGTCAACGCCAACGAAGTGGTCATCAAAGGCGACGACGGACAGCTGCATACCTATAAGATCATCAAATTCATGCGTTCCAACCAGGGAACCTGCATCAATCAGCGCCCGATCGTGGATGTCGGCGAGCGGATTGAAGTCGGTCAGGTCATCGCGGACGGCCCCGGTACCTGCAACGGCGAGATCAGCCTCGGTAAAAATGCGCTGGTCGGCTTCATGACGTGGGAAGGTTATAACTACGAGGATGCCGTTCTGCTGAACGAAAAACTGGTGCGCGATGACGTGTTCACTTCGATTCATATCGAGGAATATGAGATTGAAGCGCGCGATACCAAACTCGGACCGGAGGAAATCACCCGCGATATCCCGAATGTCGGCGACGATGCACTGAAGGATCTGGACGAGCGCGGCATTATCCGCATCGGTGCGGAGGTGCGCTCCGGCGATATTCTGGTCGGTAAGGTCACGCCGAAGGGCGAAACCGAACTGACGGCGGAGGAACGCCTGCTGCGGGCGATCTTCGGCGAAAAAGCGCGCGAGGTGCGCGATACGTCCCTGCGTGTGCCGCACGGCGCGTACGGTATCATTGTGGACGTCAAGGTGTTCACCAGAGAGAACTCCTCCGAACTGTCGGCAGGCGTAAATATGGTCATTCGCTGCTATATCGCGCAGAAGAGAAAGATCTCCGTCGGCGATAAGATGGCAGGCCGTCACGGAAATAAGGGTGTCGTTTCGCGCATCCTGCCGCAGGAGGATATGCCTTTCCTGCCGGACGGCAGACCGCTGGATATCGTGCTCAACCCGTTGGGCGTTCCGTCCCGTATGAATATCGGACAGGTGCTGGAAGTGCATCTCGGACGCGCGGCGGCGGCTTTGGGCATCAAGGTTATGACGCCGGTCTTTGACGGCGCGCACGAGTCGGATATCACCGCGGGACTGAAGGCGGCGGGACTGGATGCTGACGGCAAGATTCAGCTCTATGACGGACGTACCGGCGAGCCGTTTGACAACCGCGTCACCGTCGGCTATATGTACTATCTGAAATTGCATCACCTGGTAGACGATAAGATTCACGCCCGTTCGACCGGACCGTACAGCATGGTCACTCAGCAGCCGCTGGGCGGTAAAGCGCAGTTCGGCGGACAGCGTTTCGGAGAGATGGAAGTCTGGGCGCTGGAAGCCTACGGCGCGGCGTATACCCTTCAGGAAATCCTGACGGTGAAGTCCGACGACGTGGTGGGACGTGTCAAGACCTACGAAGCCATCGTCAAAGGACAGAACATTCCGAAGCCGGGCATTCCGGAATCCTTCAAGGTGCTGGTCAAGGAATTGCAGTCGCTGGGTCTGGATATGCGCGTGCTGGATAAGAACAACGAGGAAATTGACCTCAAGCAGGATTTTGATGACGACGATGATCTGCCGATCCGTAAATCGGGCGTTGATGACGACGATGCCGCGTTTGACGGAACCGAGGTCAAGCAGGACTCCGACTTTGCCGACAGTTATCAGATCGAGGACGTGGATGAGGACACCTTTGAGGGTGACGACGCGTTTTCCATGGATGACGAGTTCGACGCAGACGACGAAGACGATAAGTAAGAAAGAGGGAGTCGCTGATGGAATTTAACACATTTGAATCCATAAAAATCGGAATCGCATCGCCCGATCAGATCCGGGCGTGGTCGTACGGCGAAGTCAAAAAGCCTGAAACGATCAACTACCGAACCCTGAAGCCCGAGCGCGACGGTCTTTTCTGCGAACGCATTTTCGGGCCGACGAAGGACTGGGAGTGCCATTGCGGCAAGTATAAACGCCTGCGCTATAAGGGCAAAATCTGCGACCGCTGCGGCGTGGAAGTGACGCGCGCCAAGGTTCGCCGCGAGCGTATGGGACACATCGAGCTGGCGGCTCCGGTGTCGCATATCTGGTATTTCAAAGGAATCCCCACCCGTATGGGACTGATCTTGGATCTGTCCCCACGCGTGCTTGAAAAGGTCATCTATTTCTCCTCCTATATTGTCACCGATCCGGGCAATACCGAACTGGAAGAGAAACAGGTGCTCAACGAAAAGGAATATCACGATTACCGTGAGAAATACGGCGATGCGTTCAAGGCGTCGATGGGCGCGGAAGCGATCAAGGAACTTCTGTGCAAGATCGACCTGGAGAAGCTCTCCACCGAAATCAAGGAAGAACTGGAGGACGCGCAGAGCAATAAGCGCATCCGCCTGCTCAAACGGCTGGAAGTCGTCGAGGCGTTCCGCCTGAGCGGCAACCGCCCCGAATGGATGATTCTGGACGTGGTGCCGGTCATTCCGCCGGATATCCGCCCGATGGTGCAGCTGGACGGCGGTCGCTTTGCAACCTCCGATCTGAACGATCTGTACCGCCGCGTCATCAACCGCAATAACCGTCTGAAAAAGCTGTTGGAACTGGGCGCACCGGATATCATCGTCCGCAACGAGAAGCGTATGCTTCAGGAAGCCGTGGACGCGCTGATCGATAACGGCCGCCGCGGACGTCCGGTCACCGGACCGAACAACCGCCCGCTGAAATCCCTGTCCGATATGCTGAAGGGCAAGCAGGGACGTTTCCGTCAGAACCTGTTGGGTAAACGTGTGGACTATTCCGGACGTTCGGTTATCGTCGTCGGACCGGAGCTGAAAATGTTCCAGTGCGGTCTGCCGAAGGAAATGGCGCTGGAGCTGTTCAAGCCGTTTGTCATGAAGCGCCTGGTCGAAAAGGGCGTGGCAAATAATATCAAGAGTGCGCGCAAAATGGTCGAGCGCGGACAGAATCCCGCAGTTTGGGATGCGCTGGAGGTTGTGATCAAGGATCACCCCGTGCTGCTTAACCGTGCGCCGACCCTGCACAGACTGGGTATTCAGGCGTTCGAGCCGGTGCTGGTCGAAGGACGCGCCATCAAACTGCATCCGCTGGCTTGTACGGCATTCAACGCCGACTTCGACGGCGACCAGATGGCAGTGCATCTTCCTCTGTCCGCAGAGGCGCAGGCGGAAGCCCGCTTCCTCATGCTGGCAGCCAATAACCTGCTGAAACCCTCCGACGGAAAGCCGGTGGCGATTCCGACGCAGGACATGATCCTGGGTTCGTACTATCTGACGCTGGAAAATCCCAAGGAAAAAGGCACGGGCAAAGTGTTCCGCGATTATAACGAAGCCATTATGGCGTATTCCGACGGTGTGGTCGGTCTGCACGCGCCGATCAAGGTGCGTGTCACCAAAACGATCGGCAACGAGAAGGTCACCCGCATCATCGACGCCACGGTCGGACGTCTGATCTTCAATAACCCGATCCCGCAGGATCTGGGCTATGTGGATCGTGACGACCCGGCGCACGTGCTGGATCTGGAGGTTTCTTTCCTGGTCGGAAAGAAACAGCTGGGCAAGATCATTGACAAGTGCATTGCGATTCACGGCACCGCCGTCACCTCCGAGGTGCTGGATGCCGTCAAGGCGCAGGGCTATAAATTCTCCACCAAGAGTGCTATCACCGTCGCCGTGTGCGACGCGGTGATTCCTCCGGAGAAACCGGAAATTCTGGCAGCTGCCGACGCGAAAATCGATGTCGTCACCCGTCAGTACCGCAAAGGTCTTATCTCCTCCGAGGAGAAATCGCGTCAGGTCGTCAAGATCTGGAACGATGCGACCAATGAAGTGTCGGATTGCCTGACCCGCGGTCTGGATGAGTACAACCCGATCTTCATGATGGCAAACTCCGGTGCGCGCGGTAGTATCAACCAGATCCGTCAGTTGGCGGGTATGCGCGGACTGATTGCCAACACCTCCGGTAAAACGATTGAAATTCCGATTAAGGCAAACTACCGTGAAGGCTTGAATATCATGGAATACTTCATTTCTTCGCGTGGTGCGCGTAAAGGTCTGGCGGATACCGCTCTGCGTACCGCCGACTCCGGTTACCTGACCCGCCGTCTGGTCGATGTTTCGCAGGACGTCATTGTCCGCGAAGAAGATTGCGGCACACATGACGGAATCGAAGTATACGATATCATGGACGGCAAGGATGTCATCGAGCCGCTCAAGGAGCGTCTGATCGGACGTTACCTGGCGGACGATGTCAAGGATGCCGAGGGCAATGTTGCGGTCAGCCGCGATAAGATGATGGACGAGGCGGACGCCGACCGTATTGTGGCGCTCAAGAAGGAAGAATACCTCAAAGAGCTGGCACAGCGCGGCGAAAGCACCGAGGATGTCAACTTCAACGGCAAACTGCGCGTCAAGATTCGTTCGATCATGACCTGCACCTGCCGTCACGGTGTCTGCACTCGCTGCTATGGTGCAAACCTTGCCAATAAGAAGCCAGTGGCAATCGGCGAGGCGGTCGGTGTTATCGCCGCTCAGTCGATCGGTGAGCCGGGTACTCAGCTGACGATGCGTACCTTCCATACGGGCGGTATCGCAAACGCCGAGGATATCACGCAAGGTCTGCCGCGTGTCGAGGAACTGTTTGAGGCAAGACGTCCGAAGACGAATGCCATCATCAGTGAGATCGACGGTACGGTGCGGATCGACGAAATCAAGAAGAATAAACACGTCATCGTGTTCAACGGCTCCGAAGAGAAGGATTATATGATTCCCTACGGCTCGCGCATCCGCGTGCATGAGGGCGATCTGATCGAAGCAGGCGATATGCTGACCGAAGGTTCGGCGTGCCCGATCGATATCCTGGCGGTTAAAGGACCGGAAGCGGTGCAGGAATACCTGATCGGTGAGGTTCATAAGACCTACCGTGTGCAGGCGGTTGATATCAACGATAAGCATATCGAGGTCATCGTGCGTCAGATGATGCGCAAGGTGCGCGTGTCGGATGCGGGAGATACGAATCTGCTTCAGAACACCCTGGTGGATCGCGGCGATCTGGCGGCGGCAAACGAGGAGATCGAGAAGCGCATTGCGGCGGGTGAAATCACGCTGCGTCCCGCCCAGTACGAGTCGGTGCTGCTGGGTATCACCAAGGCTTCTCTGGCAACGGACAGCTTCCTGTCGGCAGCGTCCTTCCAGGAGACCACCCGTGTGCTGACCGAAGCGGCGATCAAGGGCAAGTCAGATCACCTGATCGGCTTGAAGGAGAACGTCATCATCGGTAAGCTGGTGCCAGCGGGAACCGGTATGGCTTGCTATAACAGTGTGGAAGTGGTTCCGGCGGATCCGAATGATCCTTCGTATCAGAGTCCGAAACCCGAGGAAAAATCGGCGCAGGAAGCTCCGGCGGCAACCGAACCCGAAGAACCGGCAGAAGAAGCGGACGAAACGCCCGCGGAAATCGGCTAAACACCCAAACGGACGGCATTTTGAGCCGTCCGTTTGTATTTTTGACCGAAAACGGGGAAAATAAAGAAAAACCGCTTGACAAAAGGGGTAGGAAGGTGATAGAATAATAAACTGTGTAGGGATAGCTATGTCCAAACGTAGAAATCACCCGCATGTATGAAAAATCTATTTGCAAGGAGGTGCCTTTATGCCAACCTTTAATCAGCTCGTCCGTAAGGGACGCGAGGTTCTGGAGAAAAAGTCCACCGCGCCGGCTCTTTTGAAGGGTTACAACTCCAAAAAGCGCACAGCGATCGATCAGAATTCTCCCCAAAAGCGTGGTGTCTGCACCGCGATCAGAACCGCAACCCCGAAAAAGCCGAACTCTGCTCTCCGTAAAATTGCCAGAGTCCGTCTGACCAACTCGATGGAAGTTACGGCTTACATTCCGGGTATCGGTCACAATCTTCAGGAGCACAGCGTCGTACTGATTCGTGGCGGCCGTGTTAAGGATCTGCCTGGTGTGCGTTACCACATCATCCGCGGTACTTTGGATACCCAGGGTGTAGACAAGCGTATGCAGAGCCGTTCCAAGTACGGAGCCAAACGTCCGAAGGCTGGTGCGAAGAAGAAGTAATTTCCGCGATTTTTCATGCAGTATGGCGGTGTTTTATAAAGAACGCCTCATTCGGGCATGAACGGAAGATTCTGCTTTCGAGTACCGATGATATCATTATATGAAGGAGGGAAGCTAAATGCCAAGAAGAGGTCGTATCGCAAAACGTGACGTTTTGCCGGATCCTGTCTACAATTCCAAGCTTGTGACCCGCCTGGTCAACAGCATTATGCTGGACGGCAAGAAGGGTGTAGCGCAGAAAATTGTGTATGGTGCTTTCGATATCGTAAAAGAGAAATCCGGGAAAGATGCTCTCGAAGCCTTTGATCAGGCAATGGAGAACATCATGCCCCTTCTGGAAGTCAAGGCCCGCCGTGTCGGCGGTTCCAACTACCAGGTCCCGATGGAAGTCCGTCCCGAGAGACGTGTCACCCTCGGACTCCGCTGGTTGACGGCGTATGCCCGTTCCCGTTCGGAGAAAACCATGAAAGAGAGACTTGCAGGCGAGCTGCTCGATGCCATGAACGGCAACGGCGGTGCTTGCAAGAAACGCGAAGATACGCATAAGATGGCAGAAGCCAATAAGGCTTTCGCTCATTACAGATTCTGATTTAGGAGGAAATTATGCCAAGAGACGTTTCGCTTGAAATGACCCGTAACATCGGCATAATGGCCCATATCGACGCCGGCAAGACAACCACCACCGAGCGTATCCTGTTCTATACGGGAAAAACGCATAAAATCGGTGAGGTGCACGACGGTGCGGCGACGATGGACTGGATGGTTCAGGAGCAGGAGCGCGGTATCACCATTACTTCTGCGGCTACCACCTGCTATTGGGCACATTCCGAGATGCAGAAAGACCCGGCGTTGGTAAAAGCCAACCGCCACCGCATCAACATCATCGACACCCCCGGCCATATCGACTTCACCGTCGAAGTGCAGCGTTCGCTGCGCGTGCTGGACGGTTCCGTCACGGTGTTCTGCGCAAAGGGCGGCGTTGAGCCCCAGTCCGAGACTGTTTGGCGTCAGGCGGATAAATATCATGTTCCGCGTATGGCGTATGTCAACAAAATGGATATCATGGGCGCCGATTTCTACCGCGTGGTGCAGATGATGCACGACCGTCTGAAATGTAATGCCGTTCCGATCCAGTTGCCGATCGGTGCCGAGGACACGTTCCGCGGAATCATCGACCTGGTCGAGATGAAAGCATATATCTACTACGATGATCTCGGAAAAGACGAGAGAATCGAAGAAATCCCCGCCGACATGAAAGAGAAGGCGGAAAAATACCATCATAACCTTATCGAGGCAGTTGCCGAGACCGATGAGGCACTGATGGAAAAATACCTGATGGATGAAGAGCTGACGGTCCCCGAGATCAAAGCTGCCATCCGTAAGGCAACGATCGCCAACGAATTTGTTCCGGTGCTGTGCGGTACTTCTTATAAGAATAAGGGCGTACAGAACCTGCTGGATGCCATTGTGGACTATATGCCGGCACCGACCGACATTGAGAACATCAAGGGCGTAAATCCGGAAACCGGCGAAGAAGAAGAGAGACCTTCGGACGATAATGCTCCTTTTGCGGCGTTGGCGTTCAAGATTGCGACCGACCCCTATGTCGGAAAACTCTGCTTCGTGCGTGTGTATTCCGGCATTCTGCAAGCAGGCGCGACAGTTTATAACCCGAACAAGGACAAAAACGAGCGTATCGGACGTATTCTGCAAATGCACGCCAACCACCGTGAAGATATCGATTGCTGCTACGCAGGCGATATCGCGGCTGCTGTCGGCGTGAAGGATACCACCACTGGTAACACCCTCTGCGATCCCAAAGCTCCGATCATTCTGGAGTCCATGGAATTCCCGGAGCCGGTTATCCGCGTGGCAATCGAACCCAAGACCAAAGCTGGTCAGGAGAAACTGGGCGTCGCTCTCGCAAAACTGGCGGAAGAGGACCCGACCTTCAAGGCATATACCGATGAAGAGACGGGACAAACCATCATCGCCGGCATGGGTGAGTTGCACCTGGAAATCATCGTTGACCGTTTGCTCCGTGAGTTCAAGGTAGAGGCAAATGTCGGTCAGCCGCAGGTTGCTTATAAGGAAACGATCCGCCGTCCGGCAGACGTGGACTTCAAGTACTCCAAGCAGTCCGGCGGACGTGGACAGTACGGTCACGTCAAGATCAAAGTAGAGCCGAACGAAAGCGGCAAAGGCTACGAGTTCATCAACGCCGTGGTGGGCGGTGCGATTCCGAAGGAATATATCGGACCGGTCGATCAGGGTATCCAGGGCGCAATGCAGGCAGGTATTCTTGCCGGCTACCCCGTTGTGGATGTCAAGGTCACACTGTACGATGGATCCTATCACGAAGTCGACTCCTCCGAAATGGCATTTAAGATCGCCGGATCGATGGCGTTCAAAGAGGCAATGCGCAAGGCGGATTCCGTCATCCTTGAGCCGATCATGAAGGTTACAATCATTGTGCCGGAAGAGTACATGGGCGATGTCATCGGCGACGTCAACTCTCGCCGCGGACAGATGCAGGGCATGGAAGCAATCCCGGGCGGACAGCAGATCAATGCGTTCATCCCGCTTTCCGAAATGTTCGGTTATGCAACCGACCTGCGCTCCAAGACTCAGGGACGCGGTCAGTACGTGATGGAACCGAGCCACTATATCGAACTGCCGAAGAATATTGCTGAAAAGATCATCAGCGTTCGCGGCAAAAAGGACTAATTTCTGCTTGCATTTTGTTCTGACACCTGTTAGAATAAGAGTAAGAACTAAAAATGTAAAATAAAAGGAGGAACTTTCCAATGGCAAAAGCGAAATTCGAAAGAACGAAGCCCCATATTAACATTGGTACCATCGGTCACGTTGACCATGGTAAAACCACTCTGACCGCAGCAATCACCAAGGCACTGGCTCTGAAGGGCGATGCGGAGTTTGTTGATTACGCAAACATCGATAAGGCTCCCGAAGAGAGAGAGCGTGGTATTACAATCAATACCGCACACGTTGAGTACGAGACCGATAAGAGACACTATGCACACGTTGACTGCCCCGGCCATGCTGACTATGTCAAGAACATGATCACCGGTGCTGCTCAGATGGACGGTGCTATCTTGGTTGTTTCCGCAGCGGACGGCCCGATGCCCCAGACCCGTGAGCACATTCTGCTTGCCCGTCAGGTAGGCGTGCCTTATATCGTTGTGTTCATGAACAAAGTTGACCAAGTTGACGATCCCGAACTGCTGGATCTGGTTGAGATGGAAATCCGTGAGCTGCTCTCCAGCTACGACTTCCCGGGCGACGAGATTCCGATCATCAAGGGTTCTGCTCTGAAGGCTCTGGAAGCTCCGGATGATCCGACCGACCCTGCGTATGCGCCGATCTATGAGCTGATGGACGCTGTCGATGAGTATATCCCGACTCCGGATCGTAAAGCTGACCTGCCGTTCCTGATGCCTGTCGAGGACGTCTTCACGATCACCGGTCGTGGTACTGTTGCTACCGGTAGAGTTGAAAGAGGTCAGGTCAAGATGGCAGACGAAGTTGAAATCGTCGGCTTGTCTGATGAGAAGAAGAAGACCGTTATCACCGGTATCGAGATGTTCCGCAAGCTGCTGGACTATGCAGAAGCAGGCGATAACATCGGTGCGCTGCTGCGTGGTATTCAGAGAAACGAAATCGAAAGAGGACAGGTTCTCTGCAAGCCCGGTTCTATTCATCCGCACACCAAATTCAAGGGTCAGGTCTACGTTCTGAAGAAGGACGAAGGCGGCCGTCATACTCCGTTCTTCAACAACTATCGTCCGCAGTTCTATTTCAGAACGACCGACGTTACCGGTGTTGTTCATCTGCCCGAGGGCGTTGAGATGTGCATGCCCGGCGATAACGTCATGATGGACGTCGAGCTGATCACCCCGATCGCTATCGAGCAAGGTCTGCGTTTCGCTATCCGTGAGGGTGGCCGTACCGTCGGATCCGGCGTTGTTACCGCGATCAACGAATAATTACGTAAGTAATTTAAGTTAAAACCCCGTCCGCTTTATAAGCGGACGGGGTTTTTGCGCAATGAAAAAAAGGCTCTATGTCAATAGTTGGGGTAGAGACAAAACGCAAATAGTTAGGTC
>ERZ808252.2527-NODE-2527-length-10886-cov-4.198227_pt1 | contig 10886 bp, 8 predicted proteins | sample MGYA00521242_ERZ808252 | MGnify/ENA primary metagenome ERZ808252 (study PRJEB31516, sample SAMN03275581) | gut metagenome | biome: mammalia-associated habitat; material: feces | host: Papio cynocephalus | place: Kenya | collected 2012-08-07 ...
CGAGTATCGGCATGTTGACGTGCATGTGGCGGTTGATTTCCTTCATGCACTTGGTACCGAAATATCCCTCGGCTATCATCTCCATCTCTATCTGCGCACTCTTCACGCTGTAGCCCTTGCCTATCATGGTGCCGAAGGTGCGGTTGCGCGAGAAGTTGCTGTAGCCCGTCACGAGCAGGTCGCCCAGATACACCGAGTCGTACATGCTGCGCTCGATGGGGTGTACGGCGGTGAGGAATCGGCTCATCTCCTGCACGGCGTTCGACATGAGCACCGCCTGGAAGTTGTCGCCGTATTTCAGTCCGCCACAGATACCTGCGGCAATGGCATACACGTTTTTCAAGACCGAGGAGTATTCGATGCCGATGACATCGCTCGAAGTCTTGGTCTTGATGTATTCGCTCGCCAGGCACTCCTCGGCGAAGGCGCGCGCCTTGTCGGTGTCCGAGCAGCCCACGGTGAGATAGCTCAGCCTTTCCAGCGCCACCTCCTCTGCGTGTGAGGGACCGCCGATGCACGCCAGGTTCTCGTAGGGCACGTCATACACCTGGTGGAAATACTCGGAGCAAACCAAGTTTTCGTCGGGCACGATGCCCTTGATGGCTGTGATGACAAACTTGTCGCTGAGTCGTGTCTTGAGCTTCTTGAGATGATTCTTCAGGTAAGGCGATGGGGTTACGAACACCAGCGTGTCGTAGTTCTGCACTATCTTGTTGATGTCGGATGAGAAGAAAATCTCGTTCACGTCGAATCGTGCCGACATCAGATAGGCAGGGTTGTGACCCATGCGCTTGAAGTCCTCGATGCGGTCGTCGCGACGCATATACCAGCCTATGTGGTGAGTATGGCCCACCACAATCTTGGCTATTGCCGTAGCCCAGCTACCGCCGCCAATAATAGCAATTTTTCCGCAGTTGAACACTTCTATTTATTTTTGTATTATATTAATATAAATGTATAGTCGAAAAAGAGATTCCCGACTATACATTTCATATTTCTTACTTGTTGGCAGCGTCAATCCATGCCTGGATGTCATTCACAGAAGGCTTCTCGTAGCCGAGCTTGTACTTCTTGTTGATTTCTCCAATCTTCTGCTGCAAGCCCTGAGCCTTCTCGTCCTTGATGTCGGAGATGAGGTTGAATCCTGCCTTGCGGAGCACGTAAGCCCAGTTCTCAGGCACGCCAATCTCTGCCCATTCCTTGATGCTGCTCTGAGGCATCTTCTTCTCTGGCTTCATCTGAGGGAAGAACAATACTTCCTGGATGAAGGTCTTGCCTGTCATGAGCATTACGAGGCGGTCGATGCCGATGCCGATGCCTGATGTAGGAGGCATACCGTACTGGAGGGCGCGGAGGAAGTCTTGGTCGATGATCATCGCCTCGTCGTCACCCTTGTCGGCAAGCTTCATCTGGTCGATGAAACGCTCTTCCTGGTCGATAGGGTCGTTGAGCTCGGAGTAAGCGTTGGCAAGCTCCTTGCCGTTTACCATCAGCTCGAAGCGCTCGGTCAAGCCTGGCTTAGAGCGGTGCATCTTGGTCAGTGGCGACATCTCCACAGGATAGTCGGTGATGAAGGTAGGCTGGATGAAGGTACCCTCGCAGAACTCGCCGAAGAGTTCGTCGATGAGCTTGCCCTTGCCCATGGTCTCATCTACGTCCATTCCCTTCTCCTTGCAGAAGTTGCGAATCTCTTCCTCGCTCTTGCCGTTGCAGTCGAAGCCAGTCTTCTCCTTGATGGCGTCGAGGATAGGGAGGCGGCGATAAGGAGCCTTGAAGCTCACGATGTTGCCGTCGATTTCACGCTCAGGCTTGCCGTTTACGGCGATACAGATGGTCTCCAAGAGCTTCTCGGTGAACGACATCATCCAGTTGTAGTCCTTGTACTGCACGTAAAGCTCCATGCAGGTGAACTCAGGGTTGTGGTTGCGGTCCATACCCTCGTTGCGGAAGTTCTTGCCGATTTCATACACACCCTCGAAGCCACCTACGATGAGTCGCTTCAGGTAAAGCTCTGTGGCGATACGCATGTACATATCCTGGTCGAGCGCATTGAAGTGGGTGATGAATGGGCGAGCCGATGCACCACCTGCGATGCTCTGCAGGGTAGGGGTCTCTACCTCGGTGTAGCCAGCCTCGTCGAGCACCTTGCGGAGGGTGCGGAGCACGGTGGCACGCTGGAGGAAGGTATCCTTCACGCCGTCGTTGACGATGAGGTCAACGTAGCGCTGGCGATAGCGCAACTCTGGGTCGTCGAACTTATCGTAAGCCACGCCGTCCTTGTACTTTACGATAGGCAGTGGCTTCAAGCTCTTGGCGAGCAAGCACAATTCCTTGGCGTGAACAGAAATCTCGCCTGTCTGTGTGCGGAATACGAAACCCTTCACGCCGATGAAGTCACCGATGTCGAGGAGCTTCTTGAAAACAGTATTGTAGAGGTCCTTGTTCTCGTCTGGACAAATCTCGTCGCGGGCGATATAGACCTGTATTCTTCCCTTAGAGTCCTGCAACTCAGCGAAGCTAGCCTTGCCCATCACGCGGCGACCCATCATACGGCCTGCAATGACTACCTGGCGTGGCTCGTCCTCGTCCTTGAACTCAGCCTTGATGTCGGTGCTGAATGCATTGGTTGGAAACTCTGCAGCTGGGTATGGGTCGATGCCCATCTCGCGCAATGTCTGAAGACTCTGTCTGCGAACGATTTCCTGTTCGCTCAACTCTAAAATGTTCATATTTTTTTCAGATATATCTTTTGTTATTTTGCTGCAAAATTACAAAATAAATCCGAACTATAGGCTGATTTTAAGTTTTTTATTATTAATGATATGAAAAAGGCATGCAATATTTGCACTAAATCAAATAAAAAGTGCAATTAATTTTGGTTTTCTCTGAAGAAAGTCTTACCTTTGCCTTTGAATAGATAAAACTATTACCTAAAGAATAGGAGATTAAGACACTATGAACATAGATGATTTAGTAAATAGAATTAGTAAGACTGATGGACTTTCCAAGACCCTCGGCATGCATTTCGTTTCGACACCAGAGCCCGATACGCTAAAGGCGACGATGAAAGTGGACGAGCGCAATCGCCAACCATTCGGATTCTTGAGCGGTGGAGCCTCTCTGGCGCTAGCGGAGAATTTGGCTGGTGTCGGCTCTTTGGCCCTTTGCCCAGGGCAGATAGCCGTGGGCATCAATGTAAGTGGCACCCATGTACTTGCCGTGAGCGAGGGCGACACTGTGACGGCTTACGGCAAGTTGGTACACAAGGGCAGAACCTTGCATACCTGGGAGGTTGCCATCAAAAATTCGGCTGGCGAACTGATTTGCACCGTACAGGTGACCAATTATGTGTTTACGCCAAAGAAAAGTGTACATGCCAAAGGCAATAAAACAGAGATGTAGGCATGACGGCTTTTGCATATTATAGGTTGCCTTATCTGCACCATGCCATCTATATGGCTCAGCATGTGGGAAGTCCAGAGGTGTTGGGCTCGGTGATGGAGCTGAATGGGAAGGAGGGATTTGTCGTCGCTCCGTTTGCGCCTTCCTGCGACACTCCAGTACTTCTCATCCATCCCGACGAGAAGAAGCTTATCGCCATACCCCCTGAGGAAGAGGCTGCCGAAGCAACTGAAAATGCGTCCCGACGCAATTTTGTGGCCGTTTCGGAACAAAAAAAATATGCGCAGGATTTCGAATGTTTCCATGAGCAATTGATGCAGGGAACTTTTCGGAAGATAGTGCTCGCGAGGATGTCTGTGGAAGAAAACTTAATGGATTCATTGAACGGAAGAAATCCAAAATCGCTTGTGTTTCGGAAACTTTTCGAAAAAACTTGCGCAAAGTATCCGCGCTTGTTCGTTTCGCTAGTGTACACTGAGCAGTCGGGAATGTGGCTGATGGCTACTCCCGAAATCCTACTGCGTGGCGATGGTTGCGACTTTTGCACCATGTCGTTGGCGGGTACTCAGCGGGCAGAACCTTCCCGCACCGTGGCTGATTATCCTGTTGAGGGGGTGGAGTGGTCGAGTAAAAATCGGGAGGAACAACAATATGTCACCGATTACATCGAGCAGTGCGTCAAGAGTTTCACCGACGACTATTCGCTCAAGGGGCCTTATACCACGATGGCAGCCAACTTGTATCACCTACGTACCGACATTGCGTTCCACTTGCCCAATACCCATCGACTGGGTGACGTACTCGAAAGTCTCTATCCTACGCCCGCCGTCTGTGGCATTCCCAAGGATACCGCCCGCCAGTTTATTTTGCAGCATGAGCATCAACCCCGGCGGTATTACAGTGGCTTTGTTGGCCCTTTGTCGCTATCGGGCAAGACCCATCTTTTCGTCTCTCTTCGCTGCATGAACATCCTGCGGGATGGTACATGCAAGCTCTATGCGGGAGGTGGACTTTTGCAGGAGAGCGAAATGGATACAGAATGGCGGGAAACCGAAGCGAAGATGCAAACTATAAAAAAGGTGCTGGAAGGATAAACGTTTAACATTCATAATTTAGCAATTAACATTTAATATAAAGCCAAAAATGTATAGTGATAAGGAAAATGTCAATATATTGACTAGCTTATTGATAGCTTCTGGAGTTCATCATGCTGTAGTTTGCCCTGGTAGCAGAAATGCCCCCATCGTAAACAATCTCAATGAGTGTGAGGAGATTACGTGCTATCCTGTTACCGACGAGCGCAGTGCAGGATTTCAGGCCATAGGTCTATCCATGGCAGAAGGGTTCCGGCCTGTCGTGGTGTGTGTGACATCAGGTTCAGCCCTGCTGAATCTTTATCCAGCAGTGGCAGAGGCCTATTATCAGCAGGTTCCACTCATCGTGATTTCAGCGGACAGGCCGATGCAATGGATAGGGCAGATAGATGGTCAGACGCTTCCTCAGCCCCATGCCTTGGGCGAAATGGTGAGGAAAACCGTAACGCTGCCCGAGGTTTGTGAAGGTGAACAGCATGATGAGATGCACTGGTATTGCAATCGACTCGTAAACGAGGCTTTGCAGGCAAGCATGGGGAGTGCCAAGGGGCCAGTACACATCAATGTGCCCATCTCGGAACCTTTGTACAATTTTAATGTGGAGACCCTGCCACAGGAGCGAACCATCAAAGTGCATCATGTATATAATCTTATCGGTATTCCATCAAACTTAGGTTATGATTCCATAGTAAAAGATTGCCATCGCCCAATGTTTGTGTTTGGACAATTGTCTAATGATGATGATTTAATAAATCTGTTGTATTGGATTGGAAGTTCATATACCATGCTATGGGAGCCTTTAGCCATGCCGCCTTATCTTTATCAAATTGATGAAAGGCAGGAAATCTGGAAAGATAGGGCGCAGATGCTGGGAGCGTTCGATTTCTTACTTGATAAAATCAAGGATGATGAAAGATTTCGCCCAGACTTGGTGATATATGCAGGCGGTCATATCGTGAGCAAGAAACTTAAGGAATATCTTCGCTCGCTGGATGGAGTGCAGCAAATTCGCCTTTCGCCTGATTGTCGTGTCGAAGACACCTTCATGCATCTCACGGATGTGATTGATATACCTAATAGGTTGGCAGATATGTTATTCTCAGATTGTGGTTATCGCATAGAATGGTCAGATTACTGCGAACTATGGGTGGATGCCTTAGGGGAGAGCTTGCAGAAGGCTTTGTCGTTTACCCCTCGTTACAGTAGCTTGGCTGTTGTCAAGGAGTTTTGGGATAGAATGAAGGAAAAGGAACCTCAGATATGTCGTGAGTTTAACAAAGGCGAGCGAATGGATGAAGATGACCACAGCTATTGCTCTTGTTTTGATAGCTTCGACCCTAACTTGCAGAGCAGTATCTTTTCGGGCAATAGTTCTGCTATTCGACTGATGAATGTCTATGCCGATCGTCATGTTTATTGCAATCGTGGCGTGAATGGTATCGAGGGCTCTCTTTCCACAGCTGTCGGCTTCTCTCTTTGCGAGAAATCAGACAAGAAAGTATTTTGCGTCTTGGGTGATTTGAGTTTCTTCTACGACCAGAATGCCCTCTGGAATCAAAACTTGAATGGCAAGCTTCGCATCATCGTGCTCAACAATGGTGGCGGTGCCATCTTCGGTAAGTTTGATGGCTTGCGGCAAAGCGCAGCCAGGGAAAACTTGGTGATGGCGCAACATCATACTTCGGCGGAGGGTATCTGCAAGCAGAACGATGTGGTGTACTTGTCGGCTCATGATATGGAGGGGATGAAGGAGGGCATCAAGCAACTGATGGACATGGAGTCTGCTCGTCCTGTGCTCTTGGAAGTGTTTACCGATTTGGAAACAGACAATAAGGAGTATGAAACGCTGATGAGTGTAAACAAGTAGCATTTTATATAATAAGAAAAAATAAATATACAATGAGAGAATGGAAAAAAATAGAAGGTTTTGATTTCAAGGAAATCATCTTCGAGGAATATAATCACATCGCCAAGATAACCATCAATCGTGAGCGTTATCGCAATGCATTCACGCCGTTGACTACTTGGGAGATGTCGCAGGCTTTCAGCTATTGCCGTGAGTGTCTTGACATCCGTGTGGTTATCCTGACAGGTGCGGGCGACAAGGCATTCTGTGCCGGAGGCGACATGCACGTGAAGGGCAGAGGCGGCTATGTGGGCACCGACGGTGTGCCTCGTCTCAACGTGCTCGACGTGCAGATGCAGATTCGTCGCTTGCCAAAGCCGGTCATCGCCATGGTGAATGGTTATGCCATCGGTGGCGGGCATGTGCTACATGTGATGTGTGACCTCACCATTGCCTCCGAGAATGCCATCTTCGGACAAACTGGTCCTAAGGTGGGCAGCTTCGACGCAGGTTTCGGTGCCTCTTATCTCGCCCGAATGGTGGGACAGAAGAGGGCTCGTGAGATTTGGTTCCTCTGCAAGCAGTACACGGCAAAGGAGGCTGAGGAGATGGGTATGGTCAACAAGGTGGTGCCATTCGATAAGTTGGAGGACACGTGTGTAGAGTGGGCGGAAATCATGATGGAACGTTCGCCTCTGGCACTGCGCATGATAAAGGCAGGCTTAAATGCCGAGCTCGACGGACAGGCTGGTATCCAGGAGTTGGCTGGCGATGCCACTATGCTCTACTATACGATGGACGAGGCACAGGAAGGTGGCAAGGCGTTCTTGGAAAAGAGAAAACCTCGCTTCGAGGACTACCCTCAGTTCCCTTAACGAAAAAACTCCCGCAGATCCTGCGGGAGTTTTTTCCGCTTAATATTTGGACAAATAGATGTCGTTCTATTGAGGAACGTTTCATACTTACTCGTGGGTTGCGAATCTTTGCTCTGCGAGCTTTTCGTACTTCGTGCCTGGCTTGCCATAGTTGGCGTAAGGCCAGATGCTGATGCCACCACGAGGGGTGAATATGCCTGTTACCTCTATATATTTAGGGTCCATCAACTTGATGAGGTCCTTCATGATGATGTTCACGCAGTCCTCATGGAAATCGCCATGGTTGCGGAAGCTGAAGAGGTATAATTTCAAGCTCTTGCTCTCCACCATCTTTACGTCGGGAATGTAGCTGATGCGAATCTCGGCGAAGTCGGGCTGACCCGTGATAGGGCAGAGCGATGTAAACTCGGGGCAGTTGAAACGCACCCAGTAGTCGTTGCCCGGATGCTTGTTGACGAAGGTCTCCAGCACCTCAGGCGCATAATCCATTTTGTATTGGGTCTTGGCTCCCAAAGCCTTCAACCCATCTTCTTTTCTATCCATAGTCTTGGTAAAATTCTATTTTTTATATTGATGCAAAATGCGACGGAATGAGCCGTGATATTTTCGGTCTCTTAGTTGAGACTGAAAATCTTGAATACGTTGTAGGAGATGTTGTTGTCGTAAACATCCTCGCCCGCGTGTTTCTTGGTGGCTTTCACCACACGGATGGTTATAGGCAACACGATGATTTCATAGACGGTCTTCAGTACCACCTGCCAAATCATCAGCCAAGGCAACTCGGATGTAGGGACCACGCCTCCCAGTGCGAGAGGGAAGAAGATGATGCTGTCGCAGCTCTCTCCAGCCACTGTGCTCAGGATGGCACGAGCCGAGAAATGCTTGCCGCCATCGCGAATCTTCATCACGCTCATCACGTAGGCGTTGGCAAACGAGCCCACGATGAAGGCCACGAACGAGGCGGCGGCGATGCGAGGAGCCAAGCCGAAGATGGCATGGAAGCCTGCGTCGTTGTGCCAGTAAGGCGCACCAGGAATAGCGTCGCAGAGAGCACCCATGGCTACGAAGAAGAAGTTCATGATGAATCCCGTCCATATCAGCAGTCGGGCTTTGCCATATCCCCACACTTCACACACAACGTCGTTGATGATATAGCTCACGGGGAAGACGATGAGACCACCTGTCAGGGAGAAAGACCCAAAGGCAATTTGCTTTGTTTCGAGCACGTTTGCTGCAATGAGACAAACGCAGAAGAGGATGCTGAAAAGCATGAACAGCACGCTCACTTGATTCTTTGTTTTTTCCATTTTTCTTGTTTTTTACGAGGTTTACCAAGCACTCGGGTTTGTTCTTAAATAAATACTTTGGGGCAGTAAACTAGCTACCCCCTAGCTAAAACGGGTGCAAAATTACAACTTTTCTCTCTAACTACCAAATGTTTAGCCCATAATCTTTGAAAAAAACGCAAAAAAGCCCTAAATACTATCACTAGCACTTAGGGCTGAACCTTTATCTAACTAAAAACCTAAAACCTTTCTAACCTAAACTACCAATCAAATGTATGAACAACTTTATGAACAATTATCTGAACAATTTTAGCCCACGGTGATTTGTCTAGCTATCTTCTGCTCTTCCTTTACAATCTTTGGCAGATTGATGGTGAGCACGCCGTCGGCTACACTTGCTGAAATCTTTTCGCGATCTACATCGTCTGGAAGAAGTAATGTCTGCTCAAATTGTGCGTAAGAAAACTCGCGGCGCAAATATACATGATCTTCCTCTTGTGGTTTCTGCTTGTTCTCCATCTTGATGTGCAAGTCACCGTTTTCATTGAGGTTTACCTCAAAGTCGTCCTTGCGCATGCCTGGGGCTGCAACTTCCACGGTATATTTTGTCTCAGACTCTTTTACGTTGATGGCTGGTGCTGTGGTGTTAGCCTTCTGCATGTTGCCTTCGTTGAAGAATCCGTTAAACACTTCTGGTATCCAAGAATTTCTGTACATCATAATAATAACCTCCTAGTTATATTTTTATTGTTTTATTTCTATTTAATGTTACTATCTGTAAGTGATAGTTGTTATCAGCTTACATTCCTCCACTATACAATCCCTGTACCAAACCGCCTTTATCTGTCATTTCGGCATATAAACGAGGTGAAATAGACGCAAAAGCCCGACATTCTGTCTCAGATGTCGGGCTCTTATCATTAATACACCTATATAGTTTTAGTTTTCCATAAATTTCTTGGCAGCTCTCAGCTGGTGTCTCATCACGCTCAAGAATTCTTGGCTCTCTTGCAGTACATTGAGATAAAGCAAGGATACCTTCAAGAGTTCATTGTTGTTGAGGTGCTGGATGCGGTCGATGTGTTTCTTGCGAATCACGGAGAGCTCATCCTTGCAGGCATCAGCCTCGGCGAGAATCTCGCGATAGTTCTCATATCTACTGGTTTCTATCTGCTCGCAGCTCATCTTCATCAGGTCGTTTATTTTCTGACGGATTGGGGCAAACTCCTTGATATATTCCTCAGGCAGAGGGTTGAAGTTGTTGTCTACGTGCTCCTTGATAGGTTCGAGCATACGGCGAAGTGAGTAGATGAAACTCTGGTTGCTGTTGGCACCCAGGTGGAACCATGTGTTGCGTTCGATGGCTATTTCCATAGGGCTTCTCTTCAGTCCGAGCATCTCTTGGCGGCGGAATTTCTTTAGCATATCCTGCTCTTTGCGCAATTCCTTGTTGGCATGTCTCAAGTCGCTAGGATTCTCTGTGGCGAGACCGTCCATTATCTGATTGAACTCCACCAAGGCGAAGTGGCAAACGTAGCTCTGGGTGCGTGATACTTGGCGGCGGAGCAAATCCCAGACAATCTCTGGGTCGTGTGAGCGCATCATCAGTTGGAATGTGCTGCCCTTGCTCTCCTGCTTAGCCTTCTTGTTGTACTGGATATTGCTGCGGATGAGCATGAAGATGACAAGCACGATGAAAGCACTCTTTACCACGATGCCACCGAAGTGCATGGCGATGCAAACCACTGCGCAAGCGAAGAATGCAACGCCGGCTGTGATGAACCAACCACCAATAACGCTCAGCACACCTGTTACGCGGAACACGGCACTCTCTCGACTCCAGGCTCTATCGGCCAATGAGGAACCCATAGCGACCATGAAGGTTACGTAGGTGGTAGAGAGTGGCAATTTGAGGTTGGTACCGATGGTGATGAGCATACTTGCCAACACGAGGTTCACGGCTGCACGAACTACGTCGAAAGCGGCGCTCTCTTCGAGTTCCACGTCGTTTTTGTTGAATCGAGAGTTAATCCAATTCTTTAAACCCTGTGGCAGGTAGTGGTTGAGCCAAGAATCGGAAGCTTGGCAGTTGCGCACGATGACACGAGCTACTTTGGAACTGCCGAACATCTCGTCGCCCTCGTCTTGACGGCTCAAGTCTACTGAAGTCTTGATAACGTTCTGTGCTTTCTTTGAGGTAGCCATGGCGATAATCATCACTGCGCCAGCGATAAGCAGATAGATAGGAGTGGTCTTGGCACTCTCCATCAGCGAGGTCATCATAAACTGGTCTGGTGCTGCGCCATTGGCGTTGGCCGTATAATCGCTGTAAGAAGAGAGACCTGCGAGAGGCACACCGATGAAGTTGACCAAGTCGTTGCCG
>ERZ808252.2528-NODE-2528-length-10885-cov-2.740259_pt1 | contig 10885 bp, 10 predicted proteins | sample MGYA00521242_ERZ808252 | MGnify/ENA primary metagenome ERZ808252 (study PRJEB31516, sample SAMN03275581) | gut metagenome | biome: mammalia-associated habitat; material: feces | host: Papio cynocephalus | place: Kenya | collected 2012-08-07 ...
TGTAAACGAATCGGACAATCCGAACGAAGTCAAATGCGAATTCTGCGGCCGCATAATCACGGTGGAAAACAATGATAATAAATAATATATATTTTCCGAATTATATTATAAAACGCGCGAACGTATCGCGCGTTTTTTTATTGCTATTTCTCAATCCGAATATTTATTGATTATTATTGCACCGATCAAAGCGTTGCGAGCGGATTTGACGATATAAGTTTGTAATCGTCGTCGTGAGTGTAAAACTGCTCCATAAGCCAGTAAACACCGTTCGTTCTCTTCCGAAGTTTCTTCGAGAGCATATCTCTCGTTATCGGCATGACCTGAAATATCGATATAAATTTGTGCACCGAAACGAAACATTTTACGATACGCGGAGTTTCCATTATCTCGGGCAACAACAGCACCGTTCCGCAATACTTTCCGTCAAGTCCCATATCTATAGTGTCGGATACGGTGAGATTGTCCTTTTCGGTGAAAGCGTATTCTGCCGTTGACCAAAGCAAAGAATTCAGAAACAGCCACTCTGCTTTTTCGTCTTCGCCTTGTGGCTGTGCGATTTTCACTTCGGGAGATACGAACATCACGTATTCGTTGCGACGATTCGCTTTTCTGCCCCAACCTATATCTCTTTCGGGCATTGTGTAATCGCTTGCGCCTATCGTGCACAACTTCCAGAACGGCATTTCGTCCGTCGGCTCGAAAACGAAAGTCTCAATCGGTTTCATATCGTCGGGCATAACTTCTTTTTTGAGTCGCAAACTGAAAATCGGCGTCTGATTGAAGACGCTTACGTAATGATCGTACAGTTTCTGATGCGTTTTGTTTTTCATATTCATAGCAAAAACCCTCTTCTTGCATTGTAACACGGACGCGGCAAATTTTCAAATCGTTTTATTTCAACATAAGCGACAACGCAAAAGCGAATATAAAAAGCACGGCTTGAATTGAAATCTCGCACACTGTAAATACGCGATTTTCTTTCAAGTCGTGCTTGCAAAGTTTTTAGTTCAATCAGTTTTTATTGCCGAAAGCAAGTTTCAAACGTTCTGCACCCGAGAGAATATTCTTTCTGATACGGATATTCTTGGGCGTGACTTCAAGCATTTCGTCGTCGTTGAGAAACTCGATTGCTTCTTCAAGAGAGAATTTGCGCGGAGTGTTGAGACGAAGCGCTTCGTCCGAGCCTGCGGCACGCATGTTGGTGACGTGTTTACGCTTGCAGACGTTGACGCGGATGTCTTCGTTCTTTGGAGACATACCGACGACCATACCTTCGTAAACCATAGTTTGCGGTTCGATGAAAAGTTGACCGCGGTCCTGTGCGTTGAAAAGTCCGTACGTTGCGGCTTCACCCGTCTCGTATGCGACGAGAGAGCCTGTGAATCTGCGCGGAATCGGTCCTTTGTAGGGTGCATAACCGTCAAAGAGTTGGTTCATGACGCCTTCGCCCTTGGTGTCCGTCAAAAATTCGTTCTTGAAGCCGAAAAGTCCGCGTGCCGGAATGATAAATTCCATACGGATACGGCTGCCTGCCGGGTTCATCGTGACGAGTTCGCCTTTTCTCGTGCCCATACGCTCCATGACCGAACCGACGCATTCGTTCGGGACGTCGATGAAAAGTCTTTCCATAGGCTCGCACTTCACGCCGTCGATTTCTTTGAAGATGACCTTCGGGGTGCTTACGCCGAATTCGTAACCTTCTCTGCGCATTGTCTCGATGAGTATTGAAAGGTGCATTTCACCCCTACCGCACACTTTGAACGTATCCGCGCTCTCGGTTTGATACACTCTGAGCGACACGTCTTTGAGAAGTTCTTTGAACAGTCTTTCGCGAAGATGACGGGACGTGACGTATTTGCCTTCTTTGCCCGCAAACGGACTGTCGTTGACGGAGAAGTTCATTTCAATCGTAGGTTCGCCGATTTTTACGAACGGAACAGGTTCTATTTTTTGCGGAGAGCAAATGGTGTTGCCTATCGTGATGTTTTCAATGCCGCTGAAACAAACGATGTCGCCGACCATTGCGTTTTCGACGGGTACGCGCTTCAACCCTTCGATTTGGAAGAGATTGACGATTTTGCTCTTGTACGGAGAAATGCCGCTGTGATAGTCGCACACGACGACTTCTTTTGCCATATCGACTTTGCCGCGTTCGATACGGCCGATGCCGATACGTCCGACGTAATCGTTGTAGTCGATTGCGCTGACGAGAAGTTGAAGTTCGCCGTTTTCGTCTCCTTCGGGAGCGGGGATATAGTCGATTATTGTGTCGAAAAGCGGTTTAAGGTCTGTGCCGGGCACGTGATAATCACGGGTTGCCGTCGCTTGCTTGCCGCTGCAATACAAAATCGGACTTTGAAGTTGTTCGTCGCTTGCGTCAAGGTCGAGAAGCAGTTCGAGCACTTCGTCTCCTACTTCGTCGAGACGAGCGTCGGGCTTGTCGATTTTGTTGACGACGATAATGATTTTAAGTCCCAAAGCAAGTGCTTTTTCAACGACGAAACGAGTTTGCGGCATAGGGCCTTCCTGCGCGTCTACCAAAAGCACGACGCCGTTGACCATTTTGAGAACGCGCTCCACTTCGCCCGAAAAATCGGCATGTCCCGGTGTGTCGATAATGTTTATCTTCGTGCCGTTGTAGTGTATGGACGTGTTCTTTGCAAGAATGGTGATACCCCTTTCTCTTTCAAGGTCGCCCGAGTCCATAACGCAGGTTGCCACCTGTTGATTTTCTCTGAACGTACCCGATTGTTTGAGCATACCGTCAACCAACGTGGTTTTGCCGTGGTCGACGTGTGCGATGATAGCAATGTTTCTCAAATCGTTTCTAACCATAATTGAGCCTTCTTTTCGTTTTTCGGCGGGACGTGCGCTCCCGCAGTGATATATGCGTCTTCTTTTTGTTCTTATAAAACTTTGATATATTAGCACACTTTTTATATGCTTGGCAAATCGTTGACGATTATATCGCAAAAAATATATATTTTTTTGTCGCAATAAGGCGTGCAAACATTTGATTAAAATCGCGGTTGTGGTATAATACCGTCAATAAGGAGTTTTTATGAAAAGCCTGACCGAACTGTACAAAATCGGACGCGGTCCGTCGTCGTCTCACACTATGGGCCCCGAAAAAGCCGCAAAACTCTTCTCCGAGCGCAACAAAACCGCAACGTCTTTCAAAGCCGTGTTATACGGCTCGCTTGCAAAGACGGGAAAAGGACACGGCACGGACGTCGTACTTCAAAAAACGTTCACCAAACCCGTGGACGTCGTTTTCGACTATGAAACGACGCATCTTCCGCACCCCAACACTATGGATTTGTTCGCAATAGACATAAACGGCAGAATCATAGACTCCTGGCGTGTGTACAGCGTTGGCGGCGGAGCAATCGAAGTGGAAGGCGAAAAATCTTTCGAGCCTAAAGACGTGTATCCGCACCACACTTTCGAGCAGATACGCGAATACTGCGACAAAGAAGAAATCTCAATTCCGCAATACGTCGAGCGTTTCGAAGGCAGCGAAATCCGCGAATATCTTTCAAACATCTGGGACGCAATGAAAAACGCGATAAAACAGGGTTTGAAAGCAAGCGGCGTGCTCCCCGGCGGTCTCAACACCGAAAGACGCGCGAAAATTCTTTATCAGCAACGCCACATAGACGAAACGCCGCAAACGAAAGAAAACAGGCTCGTATGCGCATACGCTTTTGCAGTCAGCGAGCAAAACGCGGCGGGTGAAATCATCGTCACAGCCCCCACTTGTGGCTCTTGCGGAATTCTTCCTGCCGTTCTTCGCTACGAGCAGGAATTGCACGGCTTTTCAAACGACGATATCATAAACGCGCTTTGCACTGCCGGCATAATCGGCAATATCGTGAAAACCAACGCTTCCATAAGCGGCGCGGAATGCGGCTGTCAGGCGGAATGCGGAACTGCTTGCTCTATGGCGGCGGCGGCTCTTGCGGAACTTTTTGGAATGGACTTTGATCAAATCGAATACTCTGCCGAAGTTGCGATGGAGCACCATCTCGGACTCACCTGCGACCCCGTCGACGGACTGGTGCAGATACCCTGCATAGAAAGAAACGCCGTTGCGGCAATGCGTGCGATAAACGCGGTGTCTCTTGCAAACTTCCTTACCACTTCCCGTCAAATATCTTTCGACGCAGTTGTCGAGACTATGTATCAAACGGGCAAAGACATCAACGTACGCTATCGCGAGACGTCGGGCGGCGGACTTGCAAAAAGTTATCGCCACTCACGTTTGCGCCACGCAAAACGCACGAAAAAGAAATAAGCGGACGATTGAACAATCGACACGAAATCAAGCATTTTCACAAAACAAAAAAAATCTCGCTTAATACGAGATTTTTTTCATAATCGACATTTTACGATTGATTTTTGATTGTGTAAAACTTAAATTCGTGCAAATTCCGAAAGAATCACGCGCTGTGTTTTGTATATTTTTCAAAAGCCTTACACTTCTTATTTGCTCTTGTGGTCGTAGTGGCAATCGCAGAACTTTCCGCCGCCTGCTATCGTGTATTCTCTTGTGAAAACGGTGTTGTTCATAGCCGCCATATCGTAGTCGAGAGTGCAAAGCGCAGACGTGTATTCGGACAAGCCGTAATCGTTCATAAGTCTGCAAATGCCGCAGGTGTAAAAGGTCGCCGTGTATTGATTCAGCGTTTTGCCGTCTTCGACTGAGAACTTCCAAGAATACGGATTCGTTCGATTCTCGCTGTCCTTTGCCTGACGTTTCAGTTTGTCTCTGCCTTTTTGAGTATACGCCGTGCCGCGCGTGGCAAAGAGTTTCGTCATTTTGTTTTCGCACATAGCGTTGCGGTAATACACTCTCACTTGCTCGACGTCGTATTTTTTCTCCACGTTCAAAAGCACCGCCGCCACCATTGCGCAACTTAAAATGTTCACGAGAAATCTGTCTCCCTTGTCAAATCCTGGAAGACCTTTCAAAATGTCTTTGTATTTCGCCTTTGCGCGTTTCATCACGCCCTTGGGGTCGCTTTCGTTCAAATCCGTGCTTAGTCCTTTTTCAAAGGTGCTAGAATACACTGCCCACATCGTTTTTTGCATAACGGAATATTTCATATTCTTTTCTCCTGCTATTCTCAACTATATTTTCAAATATCATTTTCTCAAATCGGTTGCCGATACTTCGGCTTATTCTTCTCTCAAAAACGGCAATTTCGGCATCTCGTTTTTATCCGCAACCGTGCGCAGCATTTCGGCAAAGCCTTCGGGATTGCGTATCTGATACTGCATATGGTTATACCCTTCAAAAATCGGATAGTGTGCGTACGGATATGCTTGCATCACGCCGACACGATATTTGAAATGGTCTTCGACGCTTCCGAATTCAAAATACGCGTGCGTTTGCAACTCTTTTGGAAGTAAGGGCAACGGCTTGTCTTCAAGGCTGTCCGCCAGTTGTCTTCGCATATTTCCGTACGTCAGATTTTTGCCTGCCGCGACGAAATATTTTCTTATCTCTTCGTCGTCGCACCACATAACTTTTCCGAGATTTTTGCCGTCCTTTTTGTATAAACTCTTTATTGCGAAATACATAAACGGCGTCCTTATGCGTCTTGTAAATTTGCTTATCCGAGCAAACTGTCCGCCGTCGAAAAATACGCTTCCGACGGGGATTTCGGTTTTGGAAAGAAACGCGACCGCCAAATCCGCACCTATCGACGACGCAACCACGAGTGCGATTCTTTCAACGCCGTTTCTTGCAAGAAACTCTTCTATTTGGCGTATCTCGTCGGACTTTGAAACGTAGCGTTGCCCCGCACAATACACCGTGGACGTTGGCATAATGCAAAAATAATCGTCTTTTAGGCACTCCGCAACTCGCTCGCTGCTGCTTCCGACAACGCCCATAGCGTGAAAGAACAACACCGCAGGCTTGTTGCTTTCGCCTTTTGTTTCAAATATCATTTTTACTCTCCTTGTTTTACCGACAACGTTTTTCACGTCCGCTCGCAAGCGAACGAGCAACGTCATTTATTTCTTCTGAATCTTTTTTCGTCGACGTACTCGGGATGTTGTTTTGCATACTCGTCTTCGTCGCCGCAAATCGTGTAGTCGCATCTGTCGGAATCGACGCAAGTGCCTTTTCTCACGAGTTTTGCGCGGATAAGTTCCATAGACTTGAAATCCACGTTGCAAAGCGCAGGCATTATATCTTCAAACCCGAACTGCTTTGCAAACTGTGCCGCAGGACATACGGTAAACTCGTAATAAATGGGTTTTCCGCTCTCAAACGGCGCAACGTTCATTTCATAGTCGTGCCATTTGTCGCACGCCGATTTCGCGCGCAAAAACGATTTGTACATCAACTTCTTGAAAAACGGCTTGTTGCAATCCACGAATTTCAGTTTTGCGAAAGTCGGAAGAATGAGATTCTCTTCGAGTTCTTCGATTTCTCTGAAAGAAGTCTTGTCTTTGCACGCCGAATAGTAGCACATAATCGCAATGCAGTCGTACGTGCCGCCCTTGCCGTTGTGAAAATTCTTCTTGCCGCCCAAATCCGTGCGCCAGTCTTTGAGAAGACGGACGTATTCCAGTTGCACTCGCTCCCACGCTTTCTCTCTTTCTTCGGGCGGATAATGCAAGGCGATTTTTGCCTTAATCTCCTTTTCGCACGCTTTCGAGTACAAAACGTGACAGTTTCTGTCAAATTGCAAATCCTTGTTTTTCATAGAAAAATACCGCCGTCATTTTTTGCTGATTTCGTCGTGGCAGCAGTCACCGTCCGTCAAATCGGAATGCCGCACGAAATTCACGTGTCTCGTCAGATTCGCATACGCCTGCGTGTCCGACATACAGAATATCTTGCAGTACTCCTTTATGCCGAAATCGTCGAACATGTCAACGTATTTACAATGGCTTATGCTGTACGAAACGCTATTGTCGTCAACGTTGAAATAATCGTACGTTATGCTGCCGTCGGCAACTCTGTTTTGATGGTCGTTTATGTTCCATTTTTTTGCAACGTTCCACGCGCTCGGGAATACGTCGATGACCTTTTCTACGCACCAAAACGCTTTTTTCAACTTTCTGAACGAATCGTTCACCGTGTCGATTATCTCGTCTTTTGAAAGTCCGTACTCTTTGAGCATAAGGCACATACAAATGACCGCGTACACCTTTTTCGTGTCGATAGACGGGTACACGTCGTGCGCCTTAAATTGCTCCGAAGCGTACATTTTTTCAAGTCTGGCGGCGTATGCCTGCGTTTTTTCTTTTACGTCCGCAAGCCCTTTTCGCTTTATCGCTCCGCCGTACAATTTTGCATACTGTTTTACCGTTTTATCCATATTTCACACTCCGTTTACAGTGAAAATTCGTATTATCTGTTTTTATTATGAGCGCCGTATTCTCTCACTTTCGCGACGTTTTTATTCATAAGTTTTCTGCCGAGATGTCTGTATGCGAACTTTTTCAATCCTTTTATGGACTGTCCGTGTTCTTTGAGAAGCGAATCCGGGTCGTCGTATACGCCGAAATCCCGAACTATGCCTTCACTTTGAATATACGTGTCGCAACAATCGAAATTTATCGGCGGATTTTCAAAATCTTTCACCGCAACTCCGTATCCCGTGAACGAGCCGTCAGCAACGGGCTTGAAAAGCGCGTGCAATCCTTCAAGATATTTTGCGTCAAGAATGAAACCTTCAATGTTGTACCACTTGCCCGACACGCACACTTCCACCCAACTATGGAAAATCTCGTTCGGCGCATTCTTGTACACGAACCCGGTCATCGCGCCTTTTTGCAAAACTTTGTCGATGGTGAACCCGTGCACTCTGCACTCGATACCCACCGCACGCAAAAGAGCCATAAGAAGCGAGCCTTTCGTGTTGCATTGTCCGTATCCGTCTTTGAGAACTCTCGACGCAGGCACGGAATCGTCAACGTTGTAGCCGAAAAGAATATCGTCTCTGACGAAGTCGTAAATCTCTTTCACTTTGTTTTTGTCGTCGAGATGACTCCAACCGTGTTTTTTCACAAGCGATTGAATAGAGTCGCTCTTAAAATCGAGCATCGGAGTTTCTTTAAGATAGTCGTGCATTTTTTGTTTCCTTTAAGGTATATTTTTTCATTTATCGAAAATATTTTACGCCGAAAAACCGACAAAGTCAACAAAATATGAAATATTATTCATATTTTGAAAGGGCATTTTTTGCAAAATCATACGAATCGTAAAATTTTGTCGAAAAATAACGGCAAATCGTTTGACACGGGACGTGCAAATATATATAATCGTTTTTGACAATTATGTTTAGTTTTGCTAAACTTTTTGTTAAAAAATGCAAAACTTGTTAAACTTACGGTCGATTTTGCCTAAACTGTACCAGAAGTTTAGCCAGCCTAAACGGAGCGCACGATTCGTGCATTTTTGCATTTAAGGAGTTTGTATGGAACTTGGCACAAAAATCAAACGATTGAGATTGCAGAAAAATCTCACTCAGGAAGAACTCGCCGACCGTTGCGAATTGACAAAAGGCTACATCTCGCAACTAGAAAACGAGTTAACTTCTCCGTCAATCACGACGCTCGAAGATATACTCAATGCGCTCGGCACGACTTTTGCGGACTTCTTCAAAGACGAAAAAGAAGAAAAAGTGGTGTTCACCGACGCAGAGTTTATCGAAAAAATCGACGATACGCACAAAATCGAATGGCTCGTCCCCAACGCTCAAAAGAACGAAATGGAGCCTATCCGCGTGACGCTCGAACCGCATACTACGCTCGAAGAAGACGTTCCGCACGAAGGAGAAGAGTTCGGATACGTGCTTTCGGGAAGAGTGTGGCTGCACATAGGACAAGCGGCGTATTGCGTGAAAAAAGGCGAAGTGTTTTATTTCTCTTCGTCAAAAGTGCATCATCTGGAAAACCGCACAAACGAAAAAGCAGTGGTGCTGTGGATTGCTTCTCCGCCCACATTTTAATCTCTATAAACAATCAAAACAAACGGTTTATCGCTTTGAATATGCGACATAAACTGTCGATTGTGCGATAATCGCAAAATACGGCAAGCGAAAACAAGCAATATAGAAATATAATAACTTTTGTTTATCTATATAAAAATCAATATCGGAGCGCGACTCTGAAAGGAATACGACAATGACAAACAAAACACAGGTTGACAACATCATCGAACTTCGCAACGTCTACAAAGAGTACGACGGAAAGCAAGTCGTCAAAAACGCAAGTCTCACGATAAAGCGCGGAGAATTCGTCACTTTGCTCGGCCCGAGCGGTTGCGGAAAGACCACGACTTTGCGTATGATTGCAGGCTTTGAAATGCCCACGAGCGGAAAAATCATCTTCAACGGCAAAGACATCACGGACACTCCGCCCCACTTGCGCCCCGTGAACACCGTATTCCAAAAGTACGCTCTCTTCCCGCACCTTAACGTGTTCAACAACATCGCTTTCGGATTGAAACTCAAAGTTATCCCCAACGGCACGAAGGTGAACAAAAAAGGCGAAACCGTGCAACTTTTCAGAAAGTACACGAAAGCGGAAATAAAAGAGAAAGTCAACAACGCTCTCAAAATGGTTGACCTTGAAGACTACGGCCACAGAAACGTGTCTTCCCTTAGCGGCGGTCAACAACAGAGAGTGGCTATCGCTCGCGCACTCGTCAACGAACCCGAAGTGCTTCTTCTCGACGAACCGCTCGGCGCACTCGACCTTAAAATGCGCAAAGACATGCAACTCGAACTCATGGATATGCACAAACGTCTCGGCATAACTTTCATCTACGTCACACACGACCAGGAAGAAGCGCTCACGATGTCCGACAAAATCGTGGTCATGCGCATGGGCGAAATTCAACAAATCGCATCCCCCGAAAAAGTTTACGACGAACCTGCAAACGCTTTCGTTGCGGACTTCATCGGAGAAAGCACCATTCTTTCGGGAACTATGCTCGAAGACTACAAAGTCGAATTCTGCGACACTGTTTTCGAGTGCGTTGACAAGGGCTTCAAACACAACGAGCCAATCGACGTCATCATCCGCCCCGAAGACGTGAAAATCAAAAAGGTGGACGACAAGCGCACCATTCTCACCGCGGAAGTCATCTCGTCGGTGTTCAAAGGCGACCACTATCAGATTACGCTTGTTGCAAACGGCAACGAAATCGTCGCGCACGACACGGACACTTACGACATCGGCGAAACGGTCGGAATCTACATCAAACCGTTTGACCTTCATATCATGCACAAAACGCGTATCATCAACGAAATCGACACCGTCATCACTGGCGAAAATCTCGTTGAAATCTGCGGTGCGGACTTCGAGTGCAAGACCGACCTTCCCGTCGGCACTCCCGTCAAAGTGTTCGTTGACTTCGACGACGTGGAAATCACCGACGACGAAGAAGACGGCGTAATCGGCGCAAACGTGCTTTCTTCTATCTACAAAGGCAGTTACTATCAGGCGATTCTCTCCACCGACGACCACTACAACTTCTTTGCAGACACCGACGACGACTGGCTCAAAGGCGACCGCGTCGGCATAAAGATTGCACCCGAAAAGATTATCATCGAAAAACGCGACGTCGAAGAAGAACAAGAAGAAAAAGTCGTAAAAGACGAGACTCTCACCAAGGAAGAACAGGAAGCAATCGAAAGAGCGCGCCTTGAAGAACCCGAAAAATTCGACGCAGTGGAAGAAATCATCGAAACACACGAGCAAGAACTTGCACAAGAAGCGCAAGACGACGCCAAGGAGAACACCGAAGAATGAAAAAAGTGGCTCGCAAAAAATTCAGGCTGACGAAAAAGGTGTTTTCCATACCCTACATCCTTTTTCTTCTGCTTTTCGTCGTGATACCGCACGTTCTCAT
>ERZ808252.2530-NODE-2530-length-10881-cov-2.739608_pt1 | contig 10881 bp, 2 predicted proteins | sample MGYA00521242_ERZ808252 | MGnify/ENA primary metagenome ERZ808252 (study PRJEB31516, sample SAMN03275581) | gut metagenome | biome: mammalia-associated habitat; material: feces | host: Papio cynocephalus | place: Kenya | collected 2012-08-07 ...
ATTTTCTCCTTTTTTAGTAAAAGACGGAATATTGTTCCGTCTTTTGTAAAGTTTTTGTTAAACTAAATTCCTTTTGTGAAAGTATAAACTGCTTTAATATTAACAATATAATTATCTGCAGTGATAACTTTTATGTAAAGTTGCAATGTTGCTTTATCGCCATCATTTGCATTATTAAATGAAACTGTTACTCTATTATTAGCTGTATCCAAAGTTACTGAATTTATTATATTATTTGTATCAGTAATTGTATAATCAACCAAATCATAAATACTTGGTAAACTTATATTCAAATTGTTTGTTGGTATATTTACATTTGCTTCTTTAATTCCAATATTATATATAATTACCGTAACTGTTCCAAGTTCTATTGAATTTGTTATGCTGTTGTCTGCATAAATATTGTAATAATAAGTAATTTTAAATGTATGATATAAATCACTATTTGCAACTTCATTACATTTATATACAAAAGGTGTTGTATTGTTATCGCCTTTTTCGTCTATGTCTTGTCCTATTCTAGTATAACCTGTTAAGTTTCCGTATATATCAATAAAACTTACATAGTCCTTAATATCGTTTACAATATCGTTTTTACTCAATGATGCCCAATCATAGATTTGTTCCTGAGTTTCAGTATCTATTACTTGTTGAATCTCTTTTGTTAATAAGATATTGCGTGCAGAAATATTCAATTTTACTGCATTTTTTGATTGATATCTATTTGCAATAGTGTAACCATTTAATACTGTATCTTTATAAACAATACTAATTGAAGATGCATCAGTTATATTGCTTATAAAACCATTATTGTAATCCATATCTAATAGATTGGTTTCTTGATTTGAATATCTAAAGTAAATTGTTTCTTTTGAGAAATATTTATAAATATTACTGCCTGACCAATAATTATTATATGTATCTCTTACATTGAATAAATTTAGAATATCAGAAACCTTTGCAGTTCCATTTTCCACTATTAACTCACTTGAATTTTTCGCAATGCCAGAAATAGAAACCTCTCTAAATGCTAATTGAACAGTTGAAATTAATTGTGTTGATTTATTACCATACTTCACATAAATATCTACTGCCAAATAGTTTTTCTCAAAATCAAAACCATCAACAAGTTCTATCTCTCCTGTATTAGAATCAATCTTTGCATAATTCAAAATACCATTATTGTTATCACTATCTGTAGAATTAATACTAAATGACAAGTTACCTGAATTATTTCCAATGTTGTTTGGCAAATACAAATCATCTTCATTATATACTATAGCATTTGAATAACCAGGATTTAACATAAATGCATTATCATCACTAGATGTTCCTGCCCATGTATCCAAATCAATTTTCTTATCCCCATCATTCTTGTAACCAACAAATTTTACAGTGTTTGAACCATAAGCAAATCTCTTATCAACATCAATAAATTTTAATGTTACATTAATATTTACAGGATGATTTAAACTTTCTTTTGTATAAGATGTCTTGTTTGTACTATCTTTAGCATATAAAACATCAACAAGTATAGTTCTTTGTTGGTATGCAACATTTATTTGATTTATAATTGTTGTTTCCAATGCATCATCATCATTCAAATGTAATGTATATAAAGGACTATCTTGATTTCCAGCTTCGCTTACAAGAGAAAGGTGAATATCTTTCAACTTCATTATATCATCTTGCGACAAACCATTATTAATGTAAATTGCACTACCACTTTGTGTTTGCATCATTTTTGTTAATAATGAAGTGTATTCTCCACTTTCAATAATTCCATTCTCAACCAATGATATAGTTTTATTAGTCAAAGAATCACTGTTAATTGTTAATGTTTTCCCATTTTCAAAATACAAAGTAATATCGTTACTATCATAGTTTTGTATTTTTCTAAGACCTATTTTTAAAATTTGGTCTTTTATTAATTGTAAATCAAGAGTTACACTATATTCAATACTACCGGATGTTTTTTGATAAATATCATCATTTATTTGAATTTGCTCCAAAGTGTCAGCAAGATAATATATTTCATCACTGTTCACTAATTTATATTTTGAGAATTTAATTGATATTTGTTGTGATTGAGTTGTGATATACACATTACTACTATCAACTTTAATTTCTTTTAATTGACCCAAAGCATCCCACATAATAAGTTGGAATGTGTAATTTTCGATTGATGTAATTTCAAATATATCTTGCAAACCACCATAAATAGTTCCTTGCTTATTATTTGATATAGCATCACCTATTGCTCTTTCACTTAATATTTTTTCTGTTGTTTTATTTCTTGCACGAAGTCCCAATGTTACATTGAGTTGTTCATTGCTATTAAAGGTCATGTTGTTAGGTAATGTATATCCAACTTTAGCAGAATCACTCTTTTCAAGAGTTCTTTCACCAATTTTAATTGTTGATGATTTGTTATCAATAACTTCAATAACATCAAGCATATCAAAGGCAACACCATCTCTTACATAAACCTTATCATCAATTGTTTTTATAGTATAGAGTGCTTTAACCACACTTGGAATACTTAAAATAACAGTTGAGTTCATATATGAAAGTTCAATTTTTAAAGTACCTTCAATTTGGATTTCCGATGAAAGAATATCTAATGAATTTATAGTAATGCTAAGATTTGCATTATTAATTTTATTTACAAAATTATCAATATATGTTTTACTGCTTGCTTCAAGGAAAGATACTGATTTTATGCTTACACTACTCATTGAAATATTAGAATCTATAGTTTTTTCAAAATTAATAGGAAGCACAACATTTGTACTTTGTCCACTAGAACTGCTTGCACTATTTACAATTTCCAAAGTATCTTCTTCAAAGAATGTAAGGGTTCCAGAGTTATAAACAGGGTTATAAATTGCAAGAATCGTAATGTAATAATCAAATGTGTATCCATAATCATCTTCAAATATAAGTCTTATTTTTACATTACCAAATGATACTTTATCAAAGCAGAATGTCAAATTCTTATCATTTAATCTGTGTATTTTATCATATCCATTATCATCAAAATCTTTATCAGGAGCAACTTTGAACAAAGGAATAATATTACCTACAACGCCTTCAATTTCGTTGGCATGTTCAATATAGATAAGGTTATCACCCAAACTTAAATCGCTTAAAATTGCAAATGTTTTATAATTTTGTAAATTATTATCATTTAATGCTGTGATTGTACATGGATTTGATTCACTATTTTCAGACAAATCAGTATTTAATAATGATAAGTTTTGATAGTCTGCTGATACTTTGAATTTAATTGTAAAATCATCACTATCATTTCCTATTTTGATTGTAAATGTAACATCAACATAAACAGGTTCATTAGGTGCACCCATTGCCAAGATAATAAAGTCAAGATTTTTATTCCCATCACTAGATGCAATTGGTGTTACACGCAAGAATCCTTTTTTAGGTTCAATTGATGTTGTTCTATTTTCATCTAAATATTCATTTATGTCGTGTAATTCAATTGAAATTTCAGATTCATTATTACTAAAGTCTTGAGTTGTATAGTAAATATGGCTTGATATTCTTTTTAAAGCAGCACTCATATTATCATATTTTGAAGCTTCACTTTGAATTAAATTAACTTTATTCCCTGTTGACACTTCAAATGTTGTTGTTTCAAAAGTTACATCAAGTATTTCATTTACATAGTATGAATCAATAACTATTTCACTTTCTGCATTTTCTGAATTAATGATGAATTTTCCTGCTTTTATCTTTGAATTATCTTGTGCACTGAATGTTATTGTGCTTAAATTTGTAATCTTATACAATTTATCAATATCACAAACAACATTATGGTATTTTAATTCTATTCTTGTTTGTAAAGAAATAACTTGATATTTTACAGCATTCTTAATACTTTCATCATTAATTTCTTCACCATTTTCATCATAAATAGAGAACCCTGATGTAATATCTTCATTAAATGGTTGTGATTGCAATTTATCAAAATCAATAGCACCCAAGTAAATATCAACAACTGAAGTTGCATTATTTGCTATATATGAGTATGAACTTTGATTTACACTAATGCCAAATAATTCCTTAATCCCAAGGTAATATCTTTTGCTTGTATCTGCAATAGAAGAAGATATTTTTATATTTAATCTTACAGTTTTATTTATCTTATCATCTGAACCCAAATATATTTGTTCAGGGTTATTTGAATCATTGGAGAAGTTGCATTAAAGTTGTACTTATTAACACTCCAAACATTGCTTAAATTATTTGATATTTGTGCCAAATAATAACCTATTTCAAAATATTGTTCTTCAATTTTGAGATATACAGTAAATCTTACACTATCTTGTTCTTCACTTGATGAGAATCCAAATCTTGTATCAAAACTATAGAAAGTATTTTCTTTAACAATATTTTCTCTACTATTGTTTACATATACTTTTGTCGATTCATTGTTATAGCCACCAACTTGAATATAAACATTATCTTTTGCATAGTCTGAGTTATTTGGATCTTGTGAATTAAGTTTTGATATTACAAATCTGCGATTATTAGCGAGTAATGCTTGTTTATCCAAACTTATTGTATCGCTTTGTACATTTTTATCATTAATATAGAAGTATTCACAAGGTTCATCAGTGGTTGAACTTTGATTGCTTGATGCTTGTGGATAATTTGTTTCCACTTTAAAGTTAGGATTTAATGTAAATACAACATAAGCTGTAAGTATTGAATATTCATCGTTACCCAAAACATTAATATATTCAATTTTATATGTTACAACTGTTTTCTCTACAACAAGTGGAGCTTTGATTGTTAAACTTAAATCATCATTATTTGTTGCTGTATAATATTCTTTTAATGGTAATTCTGATACAATACTTGCCTTAAATTGAGTCTTTGTATTTGATTGTTTCCATTCATTAATATCACGGTCAACAAGTACAAATGGTGAGATAACATTACTATCGCTATTTGATTGAACCAAACTTATAGAAATTTCACTTCCATTATCGTTTGTTACAATATTTTCATCAGCTACTTCAAATTTATTTGTCAAAGAAATTTCTTGTGAATTAATTTTGTTTAAGAATAGTTGTGGATTGATTGCAAATGTATACTCATTTGTATAAGTTATAGTATTTCCTTCATTATCATTTCCTAAATTGAATGAAATCTCAAATGTAATATCAAATGCTTCTTTTACTGCACCAATTTCTATTCTATTACCATCAATCAATATATTTTCTATGTGTTTTTCATTGCTTGTTATTGCAATTTCACTTATATCAAAGTTTGAAATTTCATCTGTGAAATCATTATCTACATTTGAATATTTATATGCACTAAATGAATTTATATCAATTGTTGTATTATCGTTAATTATTCTTTCTTTTGCTTTAACAATATAGTTTGATTGGACATTTATATCAATATCCAAAAGTTTTCCATAAATTGTATATAGCATTAATTTTGCAGTCCAGTTATTTGTACATTCTTCAGTTGAAATGCTATATGTATCTTCATTTTTCTCTATTGTTATATGTTCGTTTTCTGCACTTTCATCATAAGCGAAATATTGCAAAATTTGTGTTGCATCTTTTGTAATAGTTGAATTTCCACTTGTGATTATTTCTTGAAGTGCATAGTTTAATTCTTGAGTTTCGCCTGCTTTGATTTCAATATCTGTAATAGTTTGGTCACTTGCGAGTTTATATGCTTTAAGATTTGGTGTCTCACCAATGCTTATATAATAGTAACCAACAAGCCCTTCTGTTGAGATTTCAATTTCAATACGAAGTTGTTTGTATCCTTTTGTATTAATATTTAAAACACCAGAATTATTTCCTGCACTAAAATATGCAAATGAATCTTTGTTTTCAACAGTAAAGAACATTCCACCTTCAACAGTTGAGAATAATACTTTTGAAACTTTGAATTTAATCTCTGCACCTTTTGATGTTCCATTATATTCATTATCATTTAAGTATATTGCAACTCTCTTACCATCTTGAGATTTGTTTGGAACAAAACTCTCTTGTTTTTCAAGCAAGTTAATTGAAGTTTTATAACTAGAATCAACACTCAAATATTCTCTTTCAAATTTTGATGAACTTGAAGTAAAAATTTGACTATCAAGTTGTTCCATATCACTTACACCATTAAGGTAAGAATAGAATACTTTTAGACTTAATTCTTTTTCAATACGCAATACATATGGAATAATCAAAGAATTTGAAACCAATGGGTTAAGATTAACAAAAATTGTAACATACTTTTCTTCACCTGCTGGGATAATTCTTATATTACCATTTTCAAGCAAACTTGCATATTCTGCATCATTGGTATATAGCGTATATCTAACTGAATCTGTTTCAATTAATTGAACACCATAATTTGTTCCTGTCAATTCATCTTTTGCAAATCTATAACTTACACCATCATCACCTGTTGACTTTATTGATGTAAAGTATCCATTTTCAATTAGCCAATCAGAATTTAAAAGGTTAACTAAATCAACATCTTCCAAACTTCCATTTTCATAATTAACAAATGGCATATCAACTGGGAATAGCATAACATTAAATGTAAGACTATTACCATTATCTAAAAGAACTGTGATTCTTAATTTTTCATCATTATCATTAGTTGAAATAAGTGCATAATTTACGCCTTTAACTTCAAACAAACTATCAGTTTTACTTACATAAATATTTTCTGTGATATTTAAATCAGCAACTTGTCCATTTGAATCAAAATTAAACATTTCTTTAATCTTGTCAAAATCATAAGTTTGATTATTAACTAATTTTAGATAATATTCTCCATCATATAGAACCCAATCATTATTTTCATTATTCATTTCTATATGTGGTGCAACATTTAATGATATTGTTGTAATTGGACAATCGTTATATTTTACGATTATTGAAATTTCTTCAACTGATGAAAGTTGTTTTAAACATCTAAGAGTATAGTTAGAAATTTCATATCCACTTGTACCATCTTTCAATTCAAATACTATATTATTAGAGAATTGAGTATTACCTAATATTCTAGTTAAACTAATTGGATATATTACATTGCTTGAATTTCCGTAAATATCTTTTGTTCCAGTAATTGTTGTTTGTCCAGATGGAGTATTTTGATAATCAAGATATAAAGTATTTGAAGTTAATTGAACATTTATATTTGGTGTAACATATAAATATAAATCCGCATATGCATCATATATTTCCTTATCATCAGTGTGTGCACCAAATGACAATGTCATTTTCTTTTGGCTTTCACTAAATGAATCAAAATATATTCTTACTGTAAATTCTCTTTTACCAGTTTTTTCATCAATATCTGGAATTACTGTATCTTCATATAGTCTTGCTACATCTGTATTTTTAGTTAAAATTGTTATTCTTCTACCATCATTAACAGTAAATACATAATTTAAACTATCAGTATTGGCTGTTGAGTTTGATATAATTGTGTAACTAATTACAACATTAAATTCATAGTAATATTCAGAATATAAACCAAAATATGATTTTGGACCATCAGCTTCACCACTAATTATTGGTAATCTTGTTGATGGTTGAGTTATTGTTACTGTTACATTTGGTCTTATATCCAATGTTATATATTGAGATATACCAAGGTCTGGTATGCTTGCAAGCAATCTTATTGTTGTTGCATTTCCAAAATTTCTTGTAAGAATGATACCTGTTTCATCAAATGTTATATATTTATCTAAAATATCATCAAGATCTTCAACAAGTGAAATTTTTACTTGACTAACAAGAGATGCAACTCCACCTTGATATTCATACATATAATTTACAAGATTTTTCGCATTTTCTGTTGTGTCGTTAAATTTAATTTCTGTGCCTTTTGCACCAATGATTGTTATTGTTTTTAAATCAAATAAATATTGTTCTGTATTTGTGTTATCATATACAGTTTCTGTTGACCATATTGGTTTAAGTGTTGATTGGTCTTGTGTTTCAGTGATGAAATCAACTTGAGAAACTCTACCCGATTTTCCTGCATGGATATAAAGAATTCTATCATCCATTCCATCTTTCTTTAAAATTAAATTAACATCTTTATCTGTGTCAACAAGTGTAAATGTATCACCATTTACTACCATTATATTTGAATCAGAACTTTCAAGTTTGTAACTATATTTGATAGGTAATCTTCCATACTTATCTTTCATTATGATGTTTACTTTTGAAGTAATTTCCTTATTGGCACCTTCGCCATTAACTACAAATAAATCTTCTTGAACATCTTTTCCATTAAGTTTAAAAGTTCTATCTATTCTTTTTACAATACCATTATCTGCTACTATATCTGATGAAATTACTACTCTATTTGTTTCAGATGTTGGTGATTTTAAATTTAAGTTAAAATCAAAAGTTTGAGCCTCACCACTATAAATTTCAATATAATCAGCAATTTGATCTTCAATTAATATATTATTTGCTTTGTTAAATTTACATTCAATTGGATAATCTTTGTAAACTCCATCAGCAAGTTGATATCTTACATAAAATTCTAGTTTTGTTTCTGCTCTTTCAACCAATTCACTTACATAAACAGAATATTTTTGTTTATACATATCATTTTCTTCAATCATTGTTAATTGTCTAAATGTTATGAGTGGTAAAGTTGAACTATCAGAAACTTGTTCTTGCCCATCTAATTTTACGATTACATTAATCTCATTGTTTCTTATTGCTTGTCTAAAGATTTCTTTTTCTGTGTTATCTTTAGCAAATTGAGTTATAGCAATATCAAAATAGTTAACTGCTTCTCCCAAGCTTTGAACAAATGCAAATTTTGAAATTTTTGTTGTTGTGTTATTAACAAACAATGCTTTCAAATCATCTTTTGTTCCATTATATTCTAATGAAGTCTTAAATGATTTTAAGGTCTTTTGAACATTGACATTCAAAAAGTCTAAAACACCTCTTTCTTTGCTATATTGGTCAATTATGTATTTTCCATTTTCGTCTAGTTTAATTTGTCCCAAATAATCTGCTTGAACTGTTGTAAATATACAACTAAAAGTTAAACCATGAGCCAAAAGAGATTTTGCTTTGATAACTCCATCTTCAAGTTCATAAAGATTTAATGTTTGGCTACCTATTGAATAAGTTACACCAGGCTTGCAATCTATCAATTCTTCAACTGCAACATTATTGTATCTATCTGAATCAAAGTAAACAAAATACTTGATTGTTTTATATAAATTTCTGTCAGGAACACTAACATAAGGTTTTAAGTCAAATTCTTTGTATTCAATTAAATCATCATCTTCATTATCAAATATCTTTATTGTTATATCTTTTTGTGAAGTTGATAAATTCCAGGAAACATTTTCACTTGAATACTCATACAACTTAAATGATAATTTTTGTGGAGTTATATTTGCATCTTCATCAAGATAAGCAATTTCAATATAAATTGTGTCAGAATAATTTGAATTTACGACAAAATTCCAAAAATAATCATCAACATTATTTGTTATTACAGGCTTATAATATGTATTTCCTTGGTAAACAGCTTGAGTACTAAACGAATCTTCTGGCATTTTTATAATATTAAAATCTTCATCACTGTTGTTTACGCAATCTTCATATTGCCCATTGCTCATAATCAAAAATCTTATTCCAACATTATTAAGTTTATTTTGTAATGAAACATTTGGGTTATTTGTTGATATAAGTTTAATCCCAAGACTTGAACTTAAATCACTTGCAAGTAAAGATTTGTTTGCATATAAGCGTTTAATTGTATCAACATATACATTTTTAATATCTGAATCAACAGTAATACTGTCAACATTTATATTTTCTATGGTAAAGGTTTTTGTATTTTTGAGAGATGTTGGACTATCACTAGCTAATCCATTTTTTAATTCTTCCATTATGTTCTTGCGTTTAACATCTTCTGCCTTACCCTCTTGAAGTTTTAATATTTCTTGTTCTTTTACTGTTGATTTAAAGCAATAGCCAACTATTGTTGATGTACCAATATCTTTTGTTAAGAATTGATTCGTATACCCTTGTTGTTCTATTTTTGTGTCATTCAAAGATTCTACAACAAAGTATGCATTTTTATATATCTTGCTGTAACCATTTTCACCATTTTGACTAAATTGGTAAGCACTTCTTTCTGGATAAAATTTTAAACTTGCATTAATTATTGAATTGATTACAAAAGCATTTGAATTTGCATCTGTGCTAGAAACTCTCGTTTCCACTTCAATTTTATAAACAGGCACATCAATATTTATATTAAGTTTTGCTGAACATTCTTGCTTTCCTTGTTTAGAATCACCTTGAGAAGTTGCTCTAATTACACTATGTCCACCAACTATCCATTCAAGTCCGTTACATTCACGGTCATTTATTACCTTGTTTAAGATAACTTCAAATGGTTCACCAATCTTTGCAGTTTTTGGAATAGTAATAATTCCATCTGTAATTTTTCCATCTTTTTCTGTAACTTGTCCACTTGTGATAATATCCAATGTTAAGTCTTTCATTGTTACATCATCAGTTGATGGCATAACAGTAACCTTAAAGTTATCGTCAACATTGTATGTATCAATAGTATTCTCTGTGCTATCTTGGAAATAAATTGCAGTTGGATAAATTTTGGGTTCATCCATCGCCCCTGCAAGTTTCATAATACCCAAGGTAATACCAAGCACACCTATAAGTGAGCCAAAGCATATTCCAAAGATTTTCAAAAATGTGGTAAACTTAAATTTCATAATAAACCTCTTTTTAAGTGGACCTAATTCTAGTATTTACAATATCGTTCAAAATAATTATATATATAAAGCAATTTTAAGTCAAACAAATATAAATA
>ERZ808252.2532-NODE-2532-length-10877-cov-5.107097_pt1 | contig 10877 bp, 11 predicted proteins | sample MGYA00521242_ERZ808252 | MGnify/ENA primary metagenome ERZ808252 (study PRJEB31516, sample SAMN03275581) | gut metagenome | biome: mammalia-associated habitat; material: feces | host: Papio cynocephalus | place: Kenya | collected 2012-08-07 ...
AAACGCATCCCCCGCATCCTTTACACTGTGCAGATCAGGCGCTCGAGGGCGGTGTAGCCCTGCGGGGAGAGCTTGAGCGTCCGGTCGGCGGCGGCACAGGCGGCAAGCGCATCGCGGAGCGCGTTCGGACGGAGACGGGATAGACTTTTTCGGTATAACCCAACCCTGAATTCGTGCATTTTCAGCGCGGCGGCAACCTCTTTTTCGGTCGAACCGCCACGAAGCATTGCCTGTACGCTTGCCATGTCGCAGAAAACGCGGATTACGTCCCCGAGAATCACGAGCGGGTCCACGCGGCGGAATTTGTACTCCCGCAGAATGTCAAGCGCCGCATCCCGCTTGCCGTCCATCATCGCGTTCGCAAAGGCGAAAGCGTCGTATTCGGTCACGGGCGTGCAGACAAACCGCATATCCGCCTCGGTGACCTGCGTTTTGCCGTTCGCCAGCGCGTAATAGCTCAGCTTGTCAATCTCGTTTGCAAGAGAGAACATCGAGGAGCCGCAATACGCAATCATATGCGAGCAGAACTCGGGCGATACCTCCACGCCGTTGTGCTGAAAATGCCGCGCCGCCCAGACCGCCAGCTTGGCGGGGGAGGAACGGTCAAATTGCACGGGCGTGAGCACCTCACCGAGCTTGGAAAGCACGGCGGACGGACGCTTGGGAAGATAGCCCGCGTCAAAGCAATCGGCGGAGGCAAGCACCAGCACCGTGTTGTAGTCGTATTCCCGCGTTGCCGAAAGCGCATCGCAGAGCGCGTCCAAATCGGTCGGCTTCATCGAGGTGAAGTCCAGCCCCGAGAGCACAACCAGCTTGCGGTCCGCCATCATCGGCATCGGCATCAGCGCTTCAACCAGACGGTCGGCGGTAAAGTCGGTTGCATCGAGCCGCATTTCGTTGAACACCGAAAAGGAGGGGTCGGGGCAGAGCGTCTCGCGGGCGAGACGGACGGCGGAGAGCTTGAGATAGTCCTCGTCTCCGAAGAAAAGATATGCGGCGCGCGGCGCGGCTTTGATCTCCTTGCGGAAATCGGATTCCTTGAGAATATTCACGGTCAACCCTCCTGTCTTACGGATATTATAGCATAAAAACGCGATTCCGTCAAGAAAAAGCACTTTTTTTCCAAAAAGAAATGTTTTTTTCGGAAAAACCCTTGACAAACAGGGGGTGAATCGGGTATAATATAAGCTGTTATTGCAAAAAGGTGTGTGTAAAGCTGAAAAGCAAACCGCTCCCGAGAACAACATAAAGGAGGTGCAGTCAATGCTGAGAACTTACCAACCGAAAAAGCGTCAGAGAAAAAAGGAGCATGGCTTCAGAAAGAGAATGAAGACTGCTGACGGCAGAAATGTCCTGAAGAGAAGACGCGCAAAGGGCAGAAAGAGACTGACGTACTGAGTCACTGCCAACCAAACACCGACAGCTGTTGTAGCGTAACCCGCACACGTGGTCGGTGTTTTTTGCGGATACGGGAAATTTTTTCCTACCTCTCATTTTTACACGGATACCGAAACGGACGGGCAAATGAAGTATACAACCATCAAGGAACACCATTTATTCGGAAAGACCTTTCAGAGAGGCGCGCGCTGGAGCGGGCGCTATGTTTCGGTGTTTGTCCTGCGGGACTACGCCGCGAAACGGCTGGCGAAGGAGAATCCGACCAAACGGTTTTACAATCGGTTCGGCGTGTCGGTGAGTAAAAAAGTGGGAGGAGCGGTCGAACGCAACCGCGCCAAGCGCATTCTGCGGGCGGGCTACCGCGCCGTGGAGCCCGAGGTGAAAGCGGGCTACCTTGTGGTGGTCACGCCGCGGGAGGGCATCGGTGAGGCAAAATCGACCGACATCGAGCGCGAGCTGCGGAAGGGCTTTGCCAAGCTCGGTATGCTTCGGCAGGAGACGGTATGAAATACCTGTGCATTTGGCTGATTCGATTCTATCAGAAGGTGCTGTCACCGCTGAAGCGACAGCCAACCTGCCGCTTTCAGCCAACCTGTTCGCAGTATGCCGTGGAAGCCTTTCAAAAGAGGGGCTTCTTCGTTGGCATGATTCTGACCGTTTCGCGCATCGCAAGATGCAACCCATTCTGCGCGGGGGGCTATGACCCCGTGCCGGAGAGGGGACTGCGCCGCCGGATTGCGGTCCCCATGACGAAATACTATTATCCGGAGGAATACCATTTGGAGCGGGACGAGCCCGAAGGCGAACCCGACACGAAAAACGAGCAATAACAACCGCGGCACCGCGCGGGGAACCGAATCGGCGGTGCGACAATTCCCCAAAATCGAAGGGAGAAAAACAAAACGCATGAAAAAGAAAACAAGTACACTGCGGTGGCGCATCGGCATCTTGGCGGCGCTCATCCTGATGCTCGCAACGGTCCTGACGGGCTGTGGGTCGAGCAATTCGGGAAGCAAGCCGACCTATACCAGAGCGTTGGAAAAGGCGGCGGATGGCGACTTGAGCGCTGAAGAGTTGAATGAAGTGGCAGATTTGTTGGCAAATACCTATGCAAAGGATTTTACCACCAACTATATGCTCCTGGCTGCATCCAATGGATACGACATGACTGCGGAGGATTTTGACGACAACAATCTTTCGGCAACGGACCGCGTGGACGCGGTAAAAAATCTGCTGAAAAAAGCCAAAGAAAAGGCGGCGAACAATAAATCGCTGGAGCAGTACCAGGTATCCGACGAGTGCATTGAAAAACTCAACGGCGCAGATTTGGATAAGTTGGTCACGATGTTCCAGACTTCCGTTGATTTGACGGCAAGTTCCAATTTTTTTGAGAAAATTAAAAGCGGTATTGGGTATTTTCTCAACTGGCTGACTACGCATCTTGGAGGCGGTTTCTATATTATCGGTATCTGCGTTTTTGCGCTCCTTGTGGAAATTCTGATGACGCCGTTTGCAATCAAACAGCAGAAGAATTCCATCAAGCAGGCAAAACTGCGCCCGAAAGAAATGGCAATCCGCAAGAAGTACGCGGGCAGAAATGACCAAGTGACGATGCAGAAAGTCCAGAAAGAAATTCAGGAGATGTACGCAAAGGAGAATTTCAGCCCGTACAGCGGTTGTCTGCCGCTCCTCGTGCAGTTCCCGATTATCATCATCCTGTATAACATTATCATCAATCCTTTGGTATATGTGTTGGGGTTGTCAGAAGGTGTTTCCTCAGCGATGAGTCTGTTCAGTACTGCACCCCGTGCGGCGGGTGGACTTGGTCATGCAGCAATTTCCAATAACATTGAATTGCTCTCTGGTGGAATTGAACAATATAAGAACATTGCTAATTTCAAACTTTTTTCCAACGGCAACAAAGTATGGGATTCGATTCAGTCTATTAAAGATGTACCAAATTTCAACATTGGAACAATTGATTTTGGTTTGAAGCCAGTCTTCCCGCCTCGGGAACCGAAATATTGGATTCTGCTACTTGTACCTGTGCTGACCTTTGTGGTCTATTTCTTCAGCATGAAACTGACCCGCAAATTCAGTGGTCAGGCGCCTGCGGCAGGTGCGACCGACCGTCAGACAGCCTGCTCGAACACCATGATGGACGTCATGATGCCCACCATGTCCGCAATCTTTACGTTCTTAGTCCCCGGTATCGTGGGCGTTTACTGGATGTTCCGCAGCGTTATCGGCATTCTCAAGTCGTTTATCATGAGCAAAGTGATGCCGTTGCCGGTCTTTACCGAAGCCGACTATAAGGCGGCGGAAAAGGAACTGGCGGGCAAGTCGCCCAAGAAAGTGCAGAAGTCCGAGAGAGCGGGAACCGTGCGCTCGCTCCACCACATCGATGACGAGGACTTTGAGGACACGCGCGAAGCCGCGCTGGAGCGCAAAGCCCGCATGGAGGAGCAGGAGAAGAAGGAAAAGTCGGAGAAATCCGAGAGTGCGAAGAAATCGCCGTTCGGAATCCCGCTTCTGAAGAAGGACCGCAAGGCGGAGGAGCAGGAGGCGGCGAAGGACGCGAAGGCTGACGAGAAGCCCGCCGAGGTATCCGATGAGAAGCCTGCCGAAGCACCTGCCGAAGCACCTGCCGAGGCACCTGCGGAGAGCATTCCGACGGAAGTGCCTGCGGAGAGCACTCCGACAGAAGCGCCTGCGGAAAATGCTCCGACGGAAGCCGAAGAACCCACCAACAAGCAAGACGGTCAGGCAGAATGAGCCGACCCAAAAAGGAGAACGACTGTGAAAAAAGAATTGATTGTGACGGGCAAGACCGTTGAGGATGCCCGCAAAAAGGCAGCCGCACAGCTGGGTGTGGCAGAAGAAGAGATGATTGTCACCGTGCTGGAGGAGGGCAAGAAGGGCTTCCTCGGCATCGGTGCGAGTGACGCAAAAATTTCGGTCAGCTACAGCGTGGGCGGCGAGGACGCGGCGCTGAATTTCATCCGCAAGCTCATTGACGATATGGCGCTTGAGGGGCTGACGGTTGCGAAAAAAGAGGGAACCAACAACGATGTTCTCATCACCGTGGACGGCGACAACGCAGGGGTGCTGATCGGGCATCACGGCGAGACGCTGGAGGCGCTCCAGTATCTGGCGAATCTTGCCGCAAACAAGAAGGTTGCGGGCGAGAAGCGCGAGTACGTGCGCGTGACGGTTGACGTAGAGGGCTACCGCGCAAAGCGGGAGGCATCCCTGCGCGCGCTGGCAAGAAGAATGTCGGCAAAGGTCATCAAGAACAAAAAGAGCGTGATGCTGGAGCCGATGAATCCTTACGAGCGCCGCATCATTCACTCCGAGGTGCAGGGCATCGCGGGCGTGTCGACCAACTCCATCGGCTCGGAGAATAACCGCCGCGTGGTCATTTTCTTGGATGACGCGCAGACGGTGGCTGAGAACGATGTTGAGGAATCCGGCGACTGATTGAAACGGCTGTTTCCCGTCTCCGACAGGGGACGGGAAACAGCCCGTTTGTTTGCGAAAGGACAAAATCTGAGATGGAAGATACGGTTGCGGCGGTCTCGACCCCGCGCGGAAAGGGCGGCGTGGCGCTTCTGCGGGTTTCGGGTCCCGAGGCGGTTGCGGTTGCTTCTGCGGTCTTTCTGCCGAAAAACGGCAAGCCGCTCTCGGAGGCGGAGCCGCGCCGCGCGCTGTACGGTCAAATCCGTTCGGCGGACGGTGATATCATTGATGACGGCTTGGCAACGGTTTTCCGCGCGCCCGCCTCTTTTACGGGGGAGGACACCGTGGAAATCTGCTGTCACGGCGGGATTCTGCTGACCGAAACGGTGCTGACCGCGCTGTTTGCGGCGGGCGCCCGTCCTGCGGGAGCGGGGGAGTTCACCAAGCGCGCGTTTCTGAACGGCAAGCTGGACCTTTCCGCCGCCGAAGCGCTGGGGAAGCTGTTGGAGGCGCAGACGCGCGACCAGCTGATTCTCGCGCACGCGGGAATGGGCGGCAGGACGGGCGAAAAATGCCGCGCGATTTACGAAAAGCTGCGACATTTGCTTGCGTCGGTCTATGTCACGATTGACTACCCCGATGAGGACTTGGCGGACATGAGCCGCGAGGAAATCACGGCGGCGTTTGCCGAATGCGCCGCGGAATTGCGCAGGCTGTGTGACAGCTACCGCACGGGGCACGCGATTGCCGAGGGCTTGCGGACGGTCATCTGCGGCAAGCCGAACGTTGGGAAAAGCTCGCTGTTTAACCTGCTGGTCGGGCGCGATGCGGCGATTGTGACCGATGTGGAGGGAACCACCCGCGATGTGCTGACGGCTTCCGCTTCGGCTGGGCGGGTCACGCTCAACCTCTGCGACACGGCGGGTCTGCACGACACCGAGGACCGTGTGGAGCAGCTCGGCGTGGCGCGCACACGGGGTGAGCTGGAGCGCGCGGAGCTGGTGCTGGCGGTCTTTGACGCATCGGCGGAGCCCGATGAAAACGACCGAAAACTCATTGACGCACTGCAAAAACAGCCCGCGACGGTGATTGCGGTCTGCAACAAGACGGATTGCACGGGCGGCAGGATTCCCGCCGCTTGGCAGGGGATTTTTGCGCACACGGTTGCGCTCTCCGCAAAAAGCGGGGAGGGGATGGCGGCGCTCTGCCGCCTGATTGACGGTCTGTTTACCGACGGTGCGATTGATTTGCGCGAGGATGTTGTCCTTACGGGGGCGCGCCAGCACGCGGCGGCACTGCGTGCGTGCGATGCGTGTGAGGACGGCGTGGCGGCACTGGCGGCGGGATACCCGCTTGATGCGTGCTGTACCGATGCCGAGGTTGCGATGTCGGCGCTTGCCGAGCTGGACGGGCGCGCGGTGTCGGAGGATATTGTGAGTGAAATTTTTTCCCACTTCTGCGTTGGGAAATAGGGAGATTCAGAGGATAAGGCTTCATGAGGTTGGATCGGGAACAGGTGCTGTCGCTCTCCGAGGTCTGTCACATTGCGCTGACAGAGGAGGAAGCGGCGGCTTTGAAAACGGAACTGAACGAGCTGTTGGCGCTGGCGGAGCGGCTGACGGACGGAAACGCCGCAGAGGGACTGCGCGGCGCACAGGTGGGAATGTCCGCCCCCTGCCGTGACGCGCACCGCGTGCGCGCAGTTGGGAGCACGCGATGACGGGCGCGCTGTACAGGCTGTCGCGGGAATTGGCGGAGGGAAAAACGACCGCGCGGGAGCTGACCGAGCGGTCGCTTTCGCGGATTGCGGAGACCGAGCAAACGCTGAATGCCTTCATCACGGTGGACTGCGAGGGGGCACGGCGCGCGGCGGCGGAATCGGATGCCAGACGCGCGGCGGGCGCTCCGCGCTCTCCCTTTGACGGAATCCCGTATGCGGCAAAGGACAACTTCGAGACAGCGGGACTGCGCACAACCTGCGCGTCCAAGCTGTTGGAGCATCATATCCCGAGCCGTGATGCGGCGGCGGTGGAGACCCTGCGTCGCGCGGGCTTTGTGTTGGTCGGAAAGACCAACATGGACGAGTTCGCCATGGGGTCGGTCACAGCGGCATCGGCGTTCGGCGCGTCACATAACCCGCATGACCCCGCGCGGACCTGCGGCGGTTCGTCGGGCGGCTCTGCGGCGGCGGTTGCGGTCGGTGACGTGACGGCTGCGCTCGGCTCGGATACGGGCGGCTCGGTCCGCCAGCCTGCGGCATTCTGCCGGACGGTTGGGGTCAAGCCCACCTACGGCAGACTTTCGCGGCGGGGGCTGACCGAATTCGCGCCCTCGCTCGATACCGTCGGAATCGTGGCGGAGACCGTCACCGATGCGGCAGTGCTGACCGAATTGCTCTCGGACGGCGCGGAAAGCTGTACCGACCGTCTCGGCGCGGGCGTGCACGGCTTGCGCGTGGGGGTGATTTTTGACGGCGGAAACACCGATGCGGTCAACGCGATGCTGGAGAACGCCGCGCGCGTGCTGACGGACGGCGGCGCACGGGTGGAACGGGTCGCTTTCCCGTTCCGCGAGGAGGCGGCAATCACCTACCGCATTCTGGCTTATGCGGAGGGCGTGTCCACGCTCTCGGAGTACGGCAAGGCGGCTTCCGAGGACGCATCGGCAGAGGCGCGCGGCGCGGGCTTCGGATACGAGGTCAAGCGGCGGCTGTTGTTCGGTGCGCTGATGGCATCGGAGACCGAAAAGCGGACGTTTGCCGCCGCGCAGGAAGTGCGGGGGCGCATCCGCGCACAGTATACGACACTGTTTGAAGGCTATGACGTGCTTTTGCGCGCAACCGCGCCCTTCGGGGCGTTTCGGCTGGACAAAAGGCTGACCGCCCGCGAGGGCTGTGACATGGACTTTTCCACCGTCTGCGAAAGCCTTGCGGGAGTCCCCGCGCTGTCGGTCCCGTTCGGGTCCGATGCGGACGGAATGCCGCTCGGCGTGCAGGTCGCGGCACCGTGGATGCGGGACAGTGTGATGTTTGGTGTCGGCAATTATCTGGAGGAGCGGAAACCGAGATGAACGGATATGAAATTACGCCCGAATACAAAAGCACGGCGGAAAAGCTACTGGTTGCGCTGGCGCTGATTTTTGCGGCGGGCAGCTTTGGCGCGTCACGCGTGAGCGGTGTACCGTACCCCGCGATTTTTCAGTTTGCGGCGGTGGTGTTCCTCGCGGCGGCGTTCGTCATTGCGAACAAGAGCCTGCTTCGGAGCTACACCTACACAATCACCGAGCCGGATGAGGCGGGCAGACGCGATTTCCTGATTACCGAGCATTACGGGAAGAAGCACACGGCGGTCTGTCGGGTGGAGCTGTCGCAGGTTTTGGCGGCGGAAACCGTCCCGATGCGGGAAAAGGCGAGGATACGTGAGGCGGAGCGGGCGGCAAATGTCATCTACCGTTACCTGACTCCGCTCTTTCCCTCCGAGGTCCTGCTCGTGACCCTGCAAACGGGGGACGCGGTGACACTTTTGCGCCTTCCCGCCGAAAAAGGGCTGGAAAATGCGCTCATGACCTTCCGACCGCAATAAATGTCTGTATTTTGACCATTTGTGTCTTGAACCAAAGCAGAAAATGTCTTATAATGGTAGTACAAGGAAAAGAGCCTTCGCCCGCGCGCGGGGACGGCTTTCCGAAATACAGAAAGGAACGATGAAATATGAAGAAATTTCCGGTTGCGATTCAGGTTTATTCGGTCAGAGACGATGCGCAGGCAAATCTGTTCGGAACGCTGAAAAAGCTCAAGGAAATGGGCTATGACGGTGTGGAATTTGCCGGTCTTTACGGACATACCCCCGAGGAAGTCCGCGATATGTGCGGGGCGCTTGACCTCGTGCCGCTGTCGGCACACGTCCCGTACCTTGACATGGTGAAGGACCCCGAGGGCGTGCTGGGTGCTTACAAGACCATCGGCTGTCGCTATGTCGCGGTCCCGTACCTGACCCCCGAATACAGACCCGGGACCCCCGCATTTCCGGAGGTCATCAAGAACGTTGCCATGCTCGGCGAGGTCTGCAACAAGCTGGGAATGACGCTTCTCTACCATAACCATGACTTCGAGTTTACCAAGCTGGACGGCAAGTACGCGTTGGATATCCTCTATGAAGAGGTCCCCGCAAGCCTGCTCCAGACCGAGCTGGACACCTGCTGGGTCAACGTTGGCGGAGAGGACCCCGCAGACTACCTGACCAAGTACAGCGGCAGAGCACCTGTTCTGCACCTGAAGGACTTTGTCGGAAGCAAGTCGGAGAATATGTATAAGCTCATCGGCATCGACGACAAGGAGAAGAGCGAGGCGAGCGAGAAGTTCGCGTTCCGTCCCGTCGGCTACGGCAAGCAGGATTTCCCGAAGATTCTTGCCGCGGCAGAGCCTGCCGGTGTGCAGTGGGTCGTGGTGGAGCAGGACCAGCCCACCAAGGAAAACACCCCGATGGAATGCGCGGAGATGAGCCGCAAGTATCTGAAGAGCATCGGTTGCTGAACCGATCTCTACAATTATATTATACGGAGGAATTTTACAATGGGATTGGATGATTTCAAGGTCAATCAGGAGGTCAAAACGATTGACGCAAGCAAGAAGCTGAGAATCGGTATCATCGGTTGCGGATGGATTGCGGATGCGCATATGAAGTCCTACCTCAAGCAGCCCGACGTGGAAATCGTTGCGGGCGCGGACCTGATTCCGGGCAAGGCAAAGGCATTCATGGAGAAGTACGGTCTGGAGAACGTCAAGACCGACTATGCGTCGCACAAGGAAATGCTCGATGACAAGAGTCTGAAGCTGGACGCGGTCTCTGTCTGCACCTATAACCGTCAGCACGCGGCTCCCGCAATCTATGCGCTGGAGAAGGGCGTGAACGTTTTGCTGGAGAAGCCCTTTACCGTTACGCTGGACGAGGCGGTTGAGGTCATGAAGGCAGAAAAGAAGAGCGGCAAGATTCTCTCCATCGGCTTCCAGCCCAGAATGGACGAGAACATGAAGATGATCAAGAAGATTGTCGAGTCGGGCGCACTGGGTAAAATTTACTACATCCAGACCGGTGGCGGACGCCGCCGCGGTATTCCGACGCCGTTCGGCACCTCCTTCATCGAAAAGGACACCGCAGGCATCGGCGCACTGGGCGATATCGGCTGCTACTCGCTGGATATGGTCCTCAATGCCATCGGCTATCCGAAGCCGCTGACCGTTTCGGGCTATAAGTCTGCCTTCTTCGGCACCGACCCGAACTATTCGCACTATCAGCATATCGGTCACCCCGAATATGCGCAGAAGTTCGGCGTGGACGACTTCGCGGCGGCATTCATCCGTCTTGAGGGCGGCATTATCCTCGACTTCCGTATCGCATGGGCAATGAACCTCGACACGCCCGGTGACACCATCATCATGGGTACCAAGGGAAGCCTGAGAATTCCGTCCACCGAGTGCTGGAACGGAAGCGTCGGCGGTCCTATGACCCTGTACCATGAGGTTTGCGGCGAGCAGACCCAGACCGAGATTCCGATTGTCAAGACCAAGGAGGACCTCTTCTTCCTCAAGATTCGTACCTTCCTCGATGCAATCAAGGAGGGCGGCAAGGCACCCGTTCCGTCGTCGCAGATTCTCTACAATCAGGCGATCATCGATGGTATCGCAAAGTCTGCGGAAGCAGGTCACGAGGTCGAGATCACGATTCCCGAAATCTGATTCTCCGATTTCAAGGTATTTTCAGCCCTTGCGGGACCTTCCCGCGAGGGCTTTCGTGTATGTTGGGTGACGGACTGTGAAAATATGTGAATTCATGTGTCGGAAACAGTCTGATTTTGTGCATCTTTTTGTGCAAAAAACTATTGACAAAAAGCGCGAAAAGTGCTATAATAATTGAGCGCCCAAAAAGAGGGAGCAAAAAGAACCGCTTCAACGGATGGCAAGAGCGATTGACAAGAGCTGCAAACAAGTTTCCGAAAAAACTTGAAAAAACTTTTGAAAAACC
>ERZ808252.2533-NODE-2533-length-10876-cov-3.570742_pt1 | contig 10876 bp, 20 predicted proteins | sample MGYA00521242_ERZ808252 | MGnify/ENA primary metagenome ERZ808252 (study PRJEB31516, sample SAMN03275581) | gut metagenome | biome: mammalia-associated habitat; material: feces | host: Papio cynocephalus | place: Kenya | collected 2012-08-07 ...
TTACTTCATTCTTTTTCTCTGTTTGTAATTTTGTTTGCAAAATACGTATTTATATTTTGAGTGACCGTCTGCATTTTATCATCCATCGTATACCCGTACACCTGCTTATACATTCGGTCGCTCGCCCAGCCGTTACGCTCTTGCGCATAACGGCTGTCGATGCCAAGGCGTACCATGACCGCAGCATTAGCATGCCGCAAATCATGAAAACGGCAGTGCGCGATTCCCTTCTTTTCCAATAGCCGAGAAAACCGTTTATAAATCGCTTGCCCGGATAGGAGAACAATATACCCTTCTTCCCTGCCCTGCGCATAAATGAGCTTACTGATCTCAGGTGGAAGACTTATCCAACGATCACCCGAGAAAGTCTTCGGCGGCTTTTCAACGGCATGTCCATCCTCATCAGTCACCACTGCTCGGCAAATATGCAGTTGTCCATCTTTGATATCCTCAAATCTTGCCCCTCGAATCTCAGACATGCGCATACCGAGCCACAGGCCCATCAGCACCGGCAACTCGATTTCTGTGCCATGCACGGCCTCCATGATCTGCCCGATCTCATCATCTTCAATTCTCCGCGGTTCGGTTTTCTTTTTTTGAGGAAGTCGAATATCTAATGCTACCTCGGGAGCATATGCCTTCATCACAGAGTTCAGCAAGCCGACTGCATTCGCGATATACTTCCGGCTCTTCCCTTTCATCGCCATGTTCGATATTTCCGTCTGCACCCGCTCGCTGGTCACAGATGCAATATCACACTGCATCAGCTCGGCAAAGGTATTACGCTTCAGTTTTTCATAGCCTCCATACGTTGACGGTGAAATTACACCTTTGCGGGCAGTCAGATAAGCATCATATGCCTGCTCCAAGGTCTGGCCCGCTGCTTTTTTCTTCGTAGCCAGAAAACCTGCCCGAACTGCTTTCGCTCTGGCTACACAGCGTTCTCGCGTCGGCTCTGTTATGCTCTGCCCCTCAGCACGGAGGACAATGTTCCAACTCCCTGACGGCAGCTGCTTTGGTGTAGGGATCTTTATCTCTTCTTTCTTTTTACGCTCACGGATCTGCTTCTCTCCGCACCAGTTGCAGTAAATCGAATTCTCTGGAATCTCTCGCTTACAGGCTCTGCAAAGCATCTCTTCACCTCTCTATATTTCCATAGCTTTTGATTGCAAAATTCTGTATAATCTCTCTTGGCGCCAAATCTACACGGGCGGCGTCCGAGAGAGAGAGAATCATGTACGATCTGGCTTATATCATTGCATTGTTTGAGTCCTTGTCCGCAGACGCCCAGCAAGAGATCCTTGACCTCGCAGCTCGGCTCGCAGCCGATTCCAAGCGCAACGATCAATAGTCCTCGTCGCATTGCCCTCTCAGGAGTTCGCGCGCGGAACTCAAAGAGCGGCCGTCGTCCTTTCGGGCGATGGCCGCTCTGCATTTATCGCCCCTGCAACAGTATTCTTGCTTTTTCGACGAGACTCTGCTATTCTGTTTTTGGCGCTGCCAGTAACGGTAGGCGGTTGGCTCCTCCATCCCGGAGGGGACTTCTTGCCCTCTCCAGCGAGAGGGGGTGATGCACAATGCTTACATTTTCAGATCTGTTTCAGTTCTGTTTAGTGGTCATCGGCATCATTGGTCTGTTTATTCAGGCAAAAAAGAAGTAACCGCCCCACGCTTCCCCAAGCAGGCGGTTACTTTGTAATCCAAGCATAAGGGAGCAACCGTCTACCGGCAGCGCCTTTATACTCTTTTGCGGTAACCGCCCAGCCTCCAAGCAAGCGGTTACTCTTTTAGGGTAATGAACTTCTGAGGAGCTAACCGTCTACCGGCAGCGCCTTTTTCTACCCTGAGTATAACCGCCCGCTTTTGAATTGTCAAGTCCCGAGCCGCCCTGCCGAGGGGCGGCTTTACGTATTATCACGTGTTTTCACCTTGACGCACGTAATAATACGTGTTACAATAATTGCAGAACGAAAGAGGTGACAAGGTGAAAGGCAGCGAATTGAAAAAAGAGCTCTCCGCGGGAGGCTGCTACCTTTTCCGCGAAGGAAGCAATCACGAGATCTGGTACAGCCCGATCACAAACAAAAAATTCACTGTTCCGCGGCACGATTCCAAAGAGGTTCCTTCCGGAACGGTCCGCAACATCAAGAAGCTTGCGGGGATTGAATAAATCCCCCACCGCTCCATATCATATACCGAGAGGAGATCACGATCATGAAATACGCATACCCCGCTGTATTTACCAAGGAGGATAACGGCGCTTATTCCGTTGCATTCCCTGATATCGAAGGCTGCTATACCAGCGGCGAGAGCCTGCCGGAAGCGATTGAAATGGCAGAGGACGCCCTGTGTCTGATGCTCTACGACATGGAAGAAGAGAACGCGGACATTCCCACCGCGTCGGATCCTAAAAGCATTCAAAGCAGCGAGAACGATACGGTTTCGCTTGTCTGCTGCGATACCCTTGCGTACCGCAGACTGTACAGCAACAAGGCCGTAAAGAAGACGCTGTCCATCCCCGCGTGGCTCAACACGCTGGCAGAGCGCGCTGACCTGAATTTTTCCAACGTGCTTCAGGAAGCGCTGAAGCTGCGGCTCGATATTCAATAATGCCTTTCCCGAAAGCCGTCCCGTCAAGGGGCGGCTTTTTTGGTGCCCGATTCGGGCACCAATGTAGGGCCTACCTCTTTTCGGCGGTTCCCGTGATATTCTTCCTCTTAAGATAAGGATTCCCACAACTGCGCAGGCCGTCAATATGCTCAAACAGCTCGCGATCATGGCCAATTTCCATTTCCATAGGGTCCAACACCAAATCGATGCCTTCTCGCCTTGCGAGCTTGGCTGCAGGGACAAAATCGCTGTCGCCGGCAATAAGAATGATCTGATCGACCTGTTTCTTATAGGCGAGCGAAGCAATATCAATTCCGAGCTTCATATCAACGCCCTTTTGTTTGATGGTCGGCTCAAAATGTTCCATTCCAAGAGATTCCTTTGTAAGCGTCCCCGCACACAGCTTTTTCACTGCATCATATCTGAGCGTGTAGACTGCATTGCCTACGTCCAGCATGCCCAATCGAAGCGCTACTTTGCGCTTTTGCTTCAATTCCTCCAAGAAAGCCTGCATCCATACGCTCTCTTTTGAAACCTTCATATTGACTGTCTTTCTGGTGAGCGGATGGTACATCTGCTTGTCCACCGGCGGGCAGTCATAATAAAACACCCTGTATAGATCGTGGGAACGCTCCCGTTCCTTCAGGTGCCGCATTGCGTATGTAATAAGGGCGTCTGCTGTTTCTTTCGGCGTATGCTCTCCCCAAAGGAATTTGGCCCGCTTGCGAAAAAAGCCGCCGTCGACAAGGATTGCTGTCTTTGACATATCAAAATCCCCCCAATAAAATCTAAAGCCCTTAGAACGGGCGCTCCCCTTATCGTGGGGGACCTATTCCAAGGGCTTATTGGCACAACGGGCAGCGACAGAAGTCACTTTGTTGTACTGCTTATACTATGCCCCTAAGTTCGATTTGTCAACCACTTTTTTGAAGCTATAGTTAAATTTTTTGTGTCCTTCGGTGCCCGATTCGGGCACCTTTTTTTATTTTTTCCTCTTGAGCATCTCGGCGACGATCTCGTTCTGGGCTTTGTCGTCGAGGCTTGAGAACAACTTTAGAAACTGCTCGGTCGGTCCTTCCGGCACATCCGGCAGCGCGCCCGGCGTCTCGCCGAGCAGATCAGACACGGTGCAGCCGAGATACTGCGCGAGCAGCTGCACACGCTCTACAGATGGGACAGTCCCTCGCTTGGAAAGCTGCCCCAACAAATCCTTTCCCGCCCCACTCTCGGCGCAGGCCACTGTAGGCTTAACCCCTTTCAAATTGCAATATCTTTTAACATTTTGCACAAAAATCTCAGTTTGCATTGGGTGCACCTACTTATATAGAAATTGGATGTTTTTACAAATATTAGTCAACTGTCGAATATCCGATTGACAATCGGATATTGACGATTTATTATAAAGCCACAGTTAAGAACAGCTGTACGAAAGGAGCGCGAAAAGATGCGTCTCGCTTACACGAATGAAAAGCCGAGCGAAAACGCCGCAGCCATTGCCGCGCAGATCGTCGACCTGCTCGCCGACAACGCGGCCAGCTACGCCGAAGCCAACGCCGCTCTGGAAGAGGCCCAGCGCCGGCTCCTGAGCGATACGAAGCCGGTCATCATCAGAGCTTCTCGCGCAGACGGTTAAAAAGGGATTCGCGGAACAAGTCAAATTCTTCGTCGAGCTTCTCGCCGAGTTTTTCGGCTTCTGCCCGCGGAAGTTTTTCCTTCAGGATGTCTGCAATGTTCCCCTGATAGACACGGCAAAACCGTTCAAGGTCATTTCTGAGAGAGTTGTCCATTTTGTCCATCCTTTCAGATTTATTACAAAGTCACGTGAAATGAGGTACGACGATGAAAGACGATCGTGGTCACGGCTTCTACTTCTTAGGGCTCATGCTCGGGATGATCATTGCAGAAATCGTTCAAGCAAAGCTGGGACTTCTTTGATCAAGCAGGAGACTTTGAAATGAAAGGCCATGACGCGCTCGTAATTGGTATGCAGATTTTTTTCAGCATCATCGGGACGATTATCGGTCAGTTTCTGGGCGGTAAGATCCTGGAATGGATCTTATCGTGGTAACTCTGCCAAATACCCCAGCAGGCGCGTCAAGATACTCGCTGCAATACTGACAGCCAACGGTATCCACGCACTCCTGCCCAAGAAGCGCATCTTTTCCATCTTCCGATACGCGAGGTATCTTTCACCCCGCTCGGTGATGTGACAGGTATCCTTGCAGCGGGGACGGTTGAGTGCATCATGTCCGTCCGGATCAAATGCGGCAAACCGCCACTCCAGCAAGGCGTGCATTCCATCCGTTTTCTCGTTGGGATGCAGCTGCTTTCTCTTCATTCTGGAGAGAAGTTTGTACTCTGCATCGAGCAGAACGACCTGCTCAAGTTCATCTTTTGTTTCCATAGCGCTTCCTTCATAATACGGGGCGGCCGGTGCACGGCGGGTGATGGTTCAGTCGGAACCGCGGATGAACCCTCCGTTACTCTGATACCCGCCTGAAGGACGTTCAACTCGTCCTCGCCCCCTTCACCTCATCCATACGGAGCGGCTGGTGCTCGCACGACATCACAACTTAATATCAGCTCTCACATCGTATGCGGTGGTTTCTGTGGCGTCTCAGCACACGAGGGCTGTTCCTGAGACAACCCGTCCGTCGTGTGATAAGAGTTTGATTCTCTTGCGCTCCATCCACCTATGTTTCGTAAGGCTTGAGCGCCGTGTCCACAATCTCGCGGATCGGCGCAGGGGCCTTGCGGTAGGCCAGCAGGTGCCGCAGCTCGTCGGTGCTCACGGTGTCCGATTCGGACCCCGCCCGCTCGCCGAGCAGATCGGACACAGTGCAGCCGAGATATTGCGCAAGCATCTGCACCTTTGCAACGGACGGGGTCTGCCCTCTCTTGATATCGGCCAAAAAGCTCGTGCCAACGCCGCTGTCGCGGCAGGCATTTGTCGGCTTGACGTCCTTCTTGGAACAGTATTGTTCGATATTTTGCACAAAAAGTTCCCTGTCCATTGGATTTCTCTCCTTAATACGTAATTGGTAATTACGTATAAAAGTTTATTTTTACGCATTTTTCTCTTGACGATTGGTAATTACAGATTTATTATTAAGCCACAGTTAAGAACGACTGTACGAAAGGAGCGCGATGATGACCCTATTTTTGCTCATCGTGGCCGTTGTCTCGCTGATCGGCTGGCTGATGCAGTACATCAGCACCCTGACGCTTGTATGGTATCTGACGGAAAAGGACTTCCCGCTTCCGTCTGATGCGGACCTGAAAAAGGGCAGCCGGTATGTGGTATCGCACCTGCTCAAGGATTGGGCTTCAGATAAGCGCTGATCGCCGCGGCAGTAACGCCTTCCGCAATGGACGAGATCGCGGAAAGAGAATAGTTCCGAACGGCCTTGATGCCTTTTTTCACAGCGGTCCATTGCTGTGCGTCTCGGATCTTTGCAATAAACTCATGTCCCTGATAGGTAAGGTCATCTATCGACTTTATCCCCGGAAGAACCTGCCGCATCTGCGGGACAAGAGTCAGCCGCAGGAAACCGCCCTCTTCCAGTTTGAGGCAGGTATACCATACCTCTTCCCTGGAGCGCTGGCCGACCTGTTGGCATAGCGCCTCCAAGGTCAGGGTTTCGCCAAATTCACAGCGTTCTATGGCCATCAACACATCGCGCACGCAATCGGAATCTAAGACCATAGTTTTACCTCACCCATATGGAGCGGCTGGCGCTCACACATTGTGTGTCAGAAGTTCGACTCTCCTGCGCTCCATCTATATTTTTTGCTTATGGTATAAACACACATTTCAAAAATACCATGGCAAACCGCAAAAATCAAGAGAGAAAGGAAGGAATACAAATTGGTCAAACTCCGTATCAAAGAACTCCGCCAAAAGAAAGGCATGAGCCAGACCGATCTTGCCAAGGCGATGAACGTCTCCCCTGTCGCCGTCAGCAGATGGGAGCTCGGCTTCACCCTGCCCACCACCGACAAGCTGCCGCAGCTCGCGATGCTGCTCGGCGTCGATGTCAGCGCACTCTTCGCCGTCGAAGCCCCAGGCAGGCTGCCCAAAACACTGAGTTAGGAGGATCACATCATGCCGAGAACAAACTTGGGTCGAAATATCGCCAATGAGAAAATCGTCGCTCTGATCTGGGGCACTGCCGCGGCAGCCGGCCTCACGACCGAAGAGCTCGGGGCGAAAGCTAAGATCTCCCGCTCCAGGATCTATGCCCGCAAAAACAAGCCGGAGGATCTCACGCTGCGCGAGCTGCGCAGCATTGGCCGCGCACTGAACATCCCCATCGATGAGCTGCGCGAAGCCATCCGCTACTAAAAGCATATCACGAAAGGAGCTGTAAATCCATGTATCCCGAGTACCCGAATTTATACCAAAGGGCAAGAAAGGCTACCTATTTTTCGCAAGAAGAGGCAGCCGAGCTACTTGGACTTTCCGCGGAAAGTATGAAACAATATGAGAGCGGCCGGCGCACGCCGTCCGACGACACCGTGCACCGCATGGCCGAGCTCTACAACCTCCCGTGGCTCGAGCTGGAGCACGCAAAGGCGACGGACAAACTGGGAGTGCTGCCCGACGTACATATCCAACCGCTGCCGACAGCCAGCATCACCCTTGCCAACCGCTTCCGGCGGGCATCCGACCAGATCTGCACACTGCTCGAGATCGCCGAGGACGGCGTCATTGATGAACGCGAGCGTCCGGAGTTTGATGCTATCGTCGCTGATCTGCGCGAGACTATCGCCGCGGCCTACCAGGTCATCTATGCTGACGGCGCAAAAAAAGAACGCCCCGACGTTGGCGCGTCGAAGCGTTCTGTGTCTCAGGCGATCAGACCTGAAAACGATTGCAAAAACAGTATATCACACTCGCGCGGAAATGCAAGCCCCGTTTTGGCAAAGGGGGTGTATGCACGATGAGCGGATGGGCGATTTTCTTTACATTCGTGGGCGTGAGTACGCTGGTGACGAAGTTTGTGAATTTCGTGGAATACATCGGAGGGGATGCACATGGCAGAAGAAAAAAGCACGCGGCCATGCGATGACATGAGCGAGAGCCGGATCAAGTCCGGCCGAAAGCAGCGCTTCACAGTGCTCTACAAATCAGCCATTGAGGACAAGCGCCTGCCGCTGGATGCGCGCGGGCTGCTTGCCATTATGGTCGGGCTGCCGGAGGGATGGCAATACTCGGTCAAGGGCCTTGCAGCCTATGTCGGCGTGAGCAAGGACACCATCCGCAGGCTGCTTGAAAAGCTGGAAAAAGTGGGGTATCTGACCCGTGAGCAGACGCACGATGAAAACGGCCATTTTGCAGGCAACGTCTACGTTTTGCAGGACGAAGCGCCACCGTTGTCGGAGAACACCGACAACGGTGAAACCCGACAACGGGAAAAACCGTCATCGGGTTTTCCGACCCAAATAAATACTAAAAGAACCAAAGACAAAAAGAAACAAACCCCTATAGCCCCCGCAGAGGTCGAAAAGCGTGTCGCGGAATACTGCAGCGGCGATGACGAGCTGCACGAGGCGATCATGGGGCTGCTCGACAACCGCGCCAAGCTGAACCGGCAGAAGGCCGTGAAGACCGAGCGGGCTTTGAACGGCATCCTCCGCAAGCTGGACGAGCTGTCCGGTGGGCGGCGCGAGATGAAGCTCGCGCTGCTGGATAAAGCCACGACGAGCAACTGGCTGACGGTCTACGAGCTCAAGCCGGACGAGATTCCGGCAGTAAGGACGGATGGCAGCGCGGCGCTGCCGCTCGGCTGGGGGGTGTGAGCATGGCGCAGGAGACAAAGGCGCGCCCAGGGCTGGAAGCTGAGACCGCGGTCATCGGGGCCCTGCTCATTGCCCCTGAGATCGTCAAGGATGTGCTCTTCACCGTCCGCGAGCAGGATTTCGGCATCGAGATCAACCGGAAGATCTTCCGTGCGGCGCGGGATCTGTACCTGCGTGCTGAGTCAGTGACGCCCTACAGCATCCGCGACAAGGTCGGTAAAGATTCGAGTGATTACATCGCCCAGCTGGTATACATCACGACGACCAGTGCCGACTGGCGCGAGAACGCCATTCGGATGGCCGATCAAGCCTGCGTGCGGCGCATGCAGGCCCTCGCAATGCAATTAGCCTCGGCGCCCACGGCACAGGAGTGCCGCGAGTTGGCGGTGAAGCTCCAACAGGAGCAGAGCGGCGGACGGCAGATCATGGCTTACACGATGGAGGACATGATCAAGGACTTTGCCGCGCGGCAGACAGACAAGACACCGCTGGAATACGTTCGCTACGGTCTCGCCGAGGTGGACGAGGGGACTTACACGCAGCAGGGCGACGTGGTCGTCATTGGCGGCTACCCAAGCGCCGGCAAGACGGCGCTCGCGCTGCAAATGGCAATGTGGATGGCCCGGAAGTGGCGCGTCGGATTCTTTTCGCTGGAAACCGACCACCGCAAGGTGACCGACCGCGCAATTGCCATGCTGAACGATATCAGCTTCACCGCCATCAAGCGGCGCGAGTTGACCGACAAGGACTGGGAACGGTTCGCGGCCAAGAGCGCAGAGAACGCCGGTCTTAAATTCACGCTGATCGAGGCGGCCGGCTGGAGCGTCAGCGACATCACGAGCGCTGCCGAGGCCTACGACTTCGACGTGATTTTCATCGACTACGTGCAGTTGATCCGACCGAGCACAACCAACCCCATGCGCAGCGAGCAGGTGGCGGAGATCTCCCGCGAGCTGCACGCCTTCGCCCAGAGCCGCAAAAAGCTCGTGATCGAGCTGGCACAGCTCATCCGCGAGGAGCGTCCGTCCGTGCAGAAAAAGACGAACAAACCACAGCAGAACGAGCCGCGCATGAGTGACCTGAAGGAGTCCGGCCAGTTGGAGCAGGATGCGGACATGATCTTCATGATCTACCGCCCTGTCGAGGGCGGCGACTATGATCCCGCGAAGTCCCGCTTTTTGCGGATCGTCAAGAACAAAGAGGGCCTGCTGCTACGAACGCTGCTGTGGTTTGACGGCGACAAGCAGACCTTTACGCCAATGACGATGACGTCGGTGCGCGAGGTCGAGGAAGACGAGAAAATCGTCGAGCGGAATGCTCGCAACGAGCGCATGAGCGGCGCAAAACGGCGCTGATTACAAGGGAAAGGAAGAAACATGAACGTTGGAGATCCGTGGAACTGGAAGCCCACAGCATTCACCTGCGCATCCAAGATCAAAATTGCATCCGTCGCTCCAGGTGAGGATTTTGGTCCTACCGTGTACGGACACATCGCTTGGATCAATAGGACTCACCGCTTTTTTCTGGCTGAAGCTGAGGTGTTCGGGTATATCCTGCGCGAGTGTTTCAAGTTTTGACACAGTGAAAAAAGTTGACAGTAAGTGCTACATGTGCGAGCGCCGGCATCCGGCGTGTCAGGATAAATGCCCTGATTATCTCGCATGGAAAGCAAACCTCGATGCAAATAAGGCAAAAATTGCAGACGAGAAAAAGAAATTCGAGGATATCGACAGCTACCAGCGTGACACCGCAGGGCGGCTGTACAAGAAGAAATAACAGGAGGACGAAATGAAAACGATTGCGATCATGAACTACAAGGGCGGCGTCGGCAAGACGGTCACGACGATCAACTTCGCCGCCGAGCTCGCGGCCGCGGGCAAGCGCGTCATTGTGATGGACGCGGACGGCCAGTGCAATCTGAGCGATATTTTTCGCGCCGACACGCTTCACGGCGGCACGACCTACGAGGTGCTGACCGGCGAGGTGTGCGGCTGCTGGGATGAGATCATCCAAGAGACGCCCATCGAGGACGTGGTCATCGTGCCGGCCAGCGCGGAACTGCCGAAAGCGGACATTGCTGCCCTGACCGGCGAGCGGCTGGCAAAAAACGGCATCCGCGATTTTTGCCTTGCGGTGGCCGAAGATGAGGGCGCAGATTACATTCTCATCGACTGTCCGACCGCATACAACGCGGCCACGGTGGCAGCGCTGGGTGCTGCGGACGAGATCATCATCCCCGTCGAGCTGGAGGGTTTCTCCCTCCACGGCGCGGGTGAGATCCGCAGCCAGGTCGCCAACATGCGCACGGTCAATCCGCGGCTGCGCATCGCGGGCGCGCTGATCACCAAGCGGCGCGGCACGCGCATCCAGGAGGCCGCGGAGCAGGCGCTGCGCGTGAGCGGCATCCCTGCATTTGAGGCGGCGATCCCGCTGCGGGCGTCTGTGCCGGCAAGCATGTCCAACC
>ERZ808252.2534-NODE-2534-length-10875-cov-8.842329_pt1 | contig 10875 bp, 7 predicted proteins | sample MGYA00521242_ERZ808252 | MGnify/ENA primary metagenome ERZ808252 (study PRJEB31516, sample SAMN03275581) | gut metagenome | biome: mammalia-associated habitat; material: feces | host: Papio cynocephalus | place: Kenya | collected 2012-08-07 ...
GGAATTTTGAAGTCTCCCCAAAAAACAGCCCGCATCACTGCGAGCTGTTTCGGTTAGTAGTGTAGTGTTTTAATTATTAGTGGTCAGCAAGCTCTTCATAAAACAGATTATGAAGAGATGAGTGGCCTTAAACGTTACATCTCGTTTAAGACATTGCAAATATAGGGTTTATTTTCTAATAACAAAATTTTATCGCACCTTTTTGCGGGCAAGACGCCATTTTATTTCTCAAGCAGGTACGGACGGAGTCTTTTTGTTCGCTCCAGGGCCTGTTCGTCCTGCCAGGCCTGAATCTTCTTGGGGTCACCGCAGAGCAGGATGTCTGGGACCTTCCAGCCGTTGAAGTCAGCCGGACGGGTGTAGATCGGCGGGGAGAGCAGGTCGTCTTGAAAACAGTCACTGAGGGCCGAAGTCTCGTCCGAAATGGCTCCCGGAATGAGTCGCACAATTGCGTCCGCGAGGATTGCCGCCGGTATCTCGCCACCACTGAGAACGTAGTCTCCGACTGAAATTTCCCTCGTGACGAGGTGGTCTCTGACCCGCTGGTCGATGCCCTTGTAGTGCCCGCAAAGGAGGATAATGTTGCCCTTTAGAGATAGTTCGTTGGCTATTCCTTGGTTCAGAACCTCGCCGTCCGGGGACATATATATGATCTCATCATACTCTCTCTCCGCGCGGAGTTCCTCTATCATGCGGAAAATAGGTTCAACCATCATCACCATTCCCGCGTCGGGCCCGTAATTGTAGTCATCGACCCTTTTGTGGGGCCCGAGTCCGTATTTCCTGATGTCGTGGACGCATATTTCCACGATTCCCTTCTTTCGTGCTCGTCCCACAATCGAATGGCTCAACGGGCTGTCGAGGAGTTCGGGGACTACGGTAAGTATGTCGATTCTCATCTGCTGGTATTTTGAACATCTGCTCCCTATTGGTGGAATTTGTTGCATTTTCAACGTTTCGGGAATATTCATGCTGCAAATTTAGTGTTTTTTACTTAATTATTAATATATTTGCAGGCTGGACGCGCTTGTGCGCAAAGATTGGTCGTGCCTATAAATATAAACTTAATACTCCAGATTATGAGTGAAGAGATCGTTCCTGAGGTAAATGCCTCAGATGTAGAGCCTGAGGTTCGGGAAAATGTGGCGGAGCAGCAGCCTGTGACTGAAAATCCTGCAACGGAGAATGCCGAAAATCCTGCGGAAAGTAATTCTCATGTGCAGGAAAATGAGGGGGAGGAGACTCCGGACTATCAGAATATGTCGCTTGCGGAGCTTGTTTCAACGCTCCAGAAGATTGTTTCGAGCGATATGAGGATGTCTCTGTCGAAGAATGTCGAGACAATCAAGACAGCCTTTTATAAGAAGTTGAGCAAGGAGAAGGCGGATGCTGTGGAAAAGCTTGCAGACGTTGCCGATGCTGCCGTCGGGGCGGTCGAAAGTCCGTTTGCGGCAATAGAGGATGGATTCAAGTCCGTCTATAACGAATATAAGAAGGAACGCGCAGAATTCAATGAGAAACAAGAGAAGGAACGCGAGCATAATCTTGAGTTGAAGCGGAAGGTTATCGAGGATTTGAAGGAACTGCTTGACAAGCAGGAGGATGTGAATGCTACTTTTCCTGCGTTCCGTGAGATCCAGAACCGTTGGAGGGAAATCGGGCCGGTGCCTGCCACAGCATTCCGCAACATAAACGAGACTTATCAGCTCTATGTCGAAAGGTTCTATGATATGGTGCAGATCAACCGCGAACTGCGTGACCTCGATTTCAAGAAGAATCTTGAGGTGAAGGAAAAGTTTTGCGAGGCTGCAGAGAAACTTGCGGAGAACGAGAATGTCGTGGATGCGTTCAAGGAACTTCAGAAGTTGCACGAGCAGTGGAAGGAATACGGGCCTGTTGCGAAGGAGTATAGGGATGAGATATGGAACCGCTTCAAGGCGGCCACGTCCGTGATAAACAAGAAGTATCAGGGATTCTACGAGGACATAAAGAAGCAGCAGGAGGAAAATCTCGCGGCGAAGACCGCCCTCTGCGAGAAAGTCGAGGAGATTGCAGCGAGGGAAGTGAACGGCTCGAACGAATGGACTGCCTTCTCGAAGGAGATTGAGGAGTTGCAGCAGGAGTGGCGCAAGATAGGCTTTGCCTCGAAGAAGGAGAACCAGAAGATATATGACCGTTTCCGTGCGGCCTGCGATGCCTTCTATGCACGCAAGAGGGAGTTCTACTCCGAAATAAAGGACAGCCTGAATGCCAATCTTGAGAAGAAGATTTCGCTCTGTGAGGCTGCCGAGGCCTTGAAGAGCAGCACAGAGTGGAAGAAGGCTTCCGATCAGTTCATCGCTCTCCAGAAACAGTGGAAGGAAATCGGGGCAGTACCTCGCAAGAAGTCTGAACAGATTTGGAAGCGATTCCGCGGTGCCTGCGATGAGTTCTTTGCCGAGAGGGACAAGAATGCCAAGCCGGAGAATGATTTCCGTGGAAACCTTCGGGCAAAGCAGGCTATAATAAGGGAAATCGATGCATATCAGAGCGTTGATGCAGCGTCAGACGCTAAGGCGCAGTCGGACTTCCAGCAGAGGTGGCAGGCCATCGGATTTGTTCCGTTCAAGGACAAGGATAAGGTCAACGAGGCTTTCAGGGCCGCTTTCAAGGCTAAGTTTGGCACAGAGCCTTCGGCAGAGAAGCGTGCAGGGCGCGGCGGTAAGCCTCAGCGCTCCGAGAAAGAGATTCTGATAGACAAGTTCAATAGGCTTCAGCAGGATATAGCCACGTGTGAGAACAACATTGGTTTCTTCTCCGCTGGCAAGAATTCCGGTGCTCTTGTTGATCAGATGCGCAGGCGCATTGATGACTCCAAGGCAGAGCTTGCGAAACTTGCAGAAAAAATCAGAACTCTCGATACGACACAGGAGTAAGCCGCAAGGAACAGCATTGGTGGCCGCAGAAAAGAAATAGTAGAAGAAAGGAACAGTAGAAAGAAAGGGGATGCATAAAAAGATGGGATGCAAGGCGGACGGTGAAGTCAAATACCGCAGCAACCTGATGGTTGTGAGGATTTTGACAAGACGTCCAACGCCGCGGACCGCTTTTTAGGCGCCCCGTAATATGGAAATATGACATCAGAGACTAAAAATACAATCATAGGTTTTGTGCTGATAGGCGTGATTATGTTCGGCTTCACGTGGTATCAGTCGCGCCAGTACAAGAAACAGGTGGAGTATCAGTCGCAACTTGACTCGATTGCCCGTGCTGAACAGATTGAGGCATATGCCCTTGATTCTCTCAAGCGCATCGCTTCGGGTGACACTCTCGGAGCCGCGACGACGGTGACCTTGAGCACGCGACCGGCGCTGAAGCCATTCAAGGACGACAACCTCACAAAGGCCCGCGAGGCCGAGTCCTCAGTGGTGACTCTTGCAAACGACAAATTGGAAATTGCCTTCACCACAAAAGGTGCTCAGCCATATTCAGTTAAACTCCTCGATTATGTGAAGTATGACAGCACGGAACTGTATCTGATCCCGCCTAAGGCTAGTGAGTTCAATGTGAATGTGTTCGCCGGGGAATCCGTTGACACAAAAGAATTTGTGTTCGATGTCGCTGAAGTTTCCGACAGTTCCATTGTGATGCGTCTCCCGTTCGCGCAGGGAGGATATATCCAGCAGAAATACGTCCTTTCAAAGGGCAGTTATATGGTTCACAATGAATTGTCCTTTGTGGGCATGGACGCTGTCATTCCGAGCCGGGTCACATCTATTGACTTGAATTGGAAAACCATCGTTCCAAGGCTTGAGAAGGGCTATAAGAACGAGAAGCAGTATTCGAAGATTGACTATTATGTTCCGGATGAGAAGTCTCCGGAAGAAATGGGAAAGGGAAAGGACGAGACCAAGAGGCTTGACGCGAAGTTCGAGTGGGTGGCCTTTCAGCAGCAGTTCTTCTCTTCGATTCTTACGGCTCCCGATAACTTCGAGTCCGGAGAGTTCGGAGTTGAATACTTCCCCGAGGATGATCCCGACCGAAATCTTATGAAATGTACGGCTCATGCGAGGGCCGGCGTAGACATGGTGGCCTCTGGGGACAAGGTGATACCATTTGAATTCTATTTCGGTCCGAACCACTATCACACCCTCCAATCCTATGACCGCAAATATGAAAAGATCATTCCGCTAGGCGGTTGGCTGGTTGGCTGGATTTCCCGTTTCGTCATCATCCCTTGCTTCGACTTCCTTGGACGGTTCATCAGCAACTACGGACTCATCATTCTGATTATGACCGTCCTCATCAAGATTGTCATCTCTCCGCTCACCATCAAGTCGTACATGTCATCAGCCAAGATGTCAGTGCTGAAGCCTGAGTTGGACAAAATCAACGAAAAATACCCTAAGCAGGAGGATGCGATGAAGAAGCAGCAGGCCACGATGGAGCTTTACCAGCGTGCCGGTGTGAAGCCTCTCGGTGGCTGTCTCCCGATGCTGCTCCAGTTTCCTGTGCTCTGGGCGATGTTCCGTTTCTTCCCGGCATCCATCGAACTTCGGCAGAAGTCGTTCCTTTGGGCCGATGACCTAAGCGCATACGACTCCATCTGGGACTTCGGCTTCAGCATCCCATTGTTCGGCGACCACTTGTCATTGTTTGCGCTACTTATGGCCGTTTCGATGTTCCTCTACTCGAAGATGACTTCGAGCCAGATGTCTAATGACCCTCAGATGGCGAGCATGAAGTTTATGAGCGTATGGCTGATGCCGATAATGATGCTCTTCATCTGCAACAATCTGTCATCGGGTCTTTCCTACTATTACTTCATTTCCAATCTGCTCACAATGCTCCAGACTTTCATCATAAAGAAGTGGGTCGTGAAGCCGGAGAAGATTCTTGCGCAGGTGGAGGCCTCGAAAGGCAAGCCGCTTCCTAAGTCGAAGTGGCAGCAAAGGCTTGAGGAGGCACAGAAGATGCAGCAGGCACAGCTTCGAGAACAGCAAAAACGTCGGAAATGAGGGCAGAAGAAGCGGATTGCTTCGTTGCCGCTCGCGGTTGTTTTTCTTGGAATCTTTGAAAGTTTCTTAGATGGAAATAGATGATTGATAAATTGTTATGAGCATCTGTGATAATCTAGAAAGTATAAGAAAGGAACTGCCATCAGGAGTGAAACTGGTGGCAGTTTCCAAATACCACCCGGTCGAGGCCTTGCATGAGGCTTACAACGTTGGACAGAGGCTCTTCGGGGAGAGCCGCCCGCAGGAAATGTATGCAAAGGTGCAACAGATGCCGGATGATGTGAAATGGCATTTCATAGGCCATCTGCAGAAGAATAAACTGAAACTTGTACTGCCTTATGCCTCGATGATAGAGTCGGTTGACTCTGTGGAACTGCTTGACGCGATTGAACGGTGGTGCGCTTCTCATCCGGGTTTCCGTGCTGCTAGTGTGGGGGATGATTCTGTTCGTGTAAATGGACGGGATGGCTCTGACAATGATGATGTGCCTGATGATTGTGTCAGGGTCCTTTTGGAGTGCCATATAGCGCAGGAAGTAACCAAACAAGGATTTTCTCCTGCTGAAGTTCGCTCTCTGCTTACCGGCCCAGCCCGCTGGCCTCACATCCGCTTCTGCGGACTGATGGGAATGGCGACAAACACAGACGACACTTCCGTCATCCGCGCTGATTTCAACAAACTGCTGACTCTGAACGATGCCCTTCAGCCGATGGTCGACATCTGCCCGAATCTCACTTCCAACTTCCGGGAACTTTCATTCGGAATGTCAGACGATTACAGGATAGCCGTCTCAATGGGCGCTACCATTGTCCGCATCGGAACCTTGATATTTGGAGAAAGGGAGTATCCCGCGCCATAGAAATGGTCAGAACCCGATTCTTTTATTGTTCCCGTGGCTGAGCCTTTCCCGCGAGCACAATTCATTGATGGAGTCTGTCGTTGGGGTGCCGCCGTAGAGGACTTCCTGCATCGTTGCCTTGCGCACGATGTTGTCTATCTCGCCGCCGCTGAAGTCATAGTCCGATGCGAGGATGGTCGCGTCAGCCTCGGAAAGGGACGGAAGTTTGTCCCTCCAGATGCTCTTTTTCGCCTCCGTCCCCGGCTTTTCCAGATGAATCTTGAAGAGGAAACGTCGTTCGAACGCCGCATCGAGGTTCTCCTCAAGGTTGGTCGTGGCGATGAGGATTCCATCGAGCTTTTCCATCTCTTCGAGCAGGATGTTTTGGATGGTGTTCTCTGTCTGATCGACGCTGGAGCCGCCGCTCATGTCCTTGCGCTTTGAGAAGAGTCCGTCCGCCTCGTTGAAGAGGAGTATGGGCTTGACCTTGCTGCGCTTGCACTGGTTGCGGTAGCGGGTGAATATGTCTTTGACAATTTTCTCGCTTTCACCGTACCACATGCTCTTCGACGCGCTCAGATCCACATGGACGATGTCCCTTCCGGACTCCTTTGCCCATTGCATCACCGACTCGGTCTTTCCGGTTCCCGGCGCACCGTAAAGGAGAACTGCAATTCCTTTTGAAAGGCCCTTTGATTCCAGCCTCTCCACGAGCTTCCGGTAGTTGTCCTCATTGAGTGAACTGCCTACCATCGAGAGCTGCCTCTGCTCTTCGGCCGAGAAGAAGAGTCGCTTGGACTTGATGTCCCCGCAGGAAATGAGATCTTTCCTGTCAATATTCTGGATGAAAATCTTCGCGTCTTCCTCGAAGAACAGCTCCTTGCCCTTGTCCGTGAGCGCAAGTGAGGTATATTCCTCGAAGAATGAGCTTTCGGATCTGATTTCCACGAGATCCAGCTTCTGAAGTTCATGCTTCTCGTCCTTGAAAAGGTTGAGACTGCTTAGTGCCTTCTGAATCGGGAACAGGCACTTGAGTTCCCTTGTGAGGTTGATTCCTCCGGGGCAGGCGTTGCAGGCGAAGTAGAATATGACTCTGTTTTCCACCTCTGGAATCACATCGAGGATTTTCCTGACAAACGGGAGATGGCTGTTGGCGTTTTCCATCCTCAGCATGCCGAATTTCAGTTGTTGTTCACTCTTGTCGCTCTCGGAGTCGAACTTGTCGCTGTCGTGGAAGAACTTGGCTACCATGCGGGCAAACTTGTATCTGTTGGAGCACTCGGGCGTGTCTCCGAAGGACGCGTATTCATCCTCCAGAAGCAGCCTCTGGCCTTTTTCGGTGAGCGACATGTTTTCTCTGTCTTCGCTGACACAGACCAAGTCTTCTGCAATCAGCCTGCAGCTGCCGTCCATAAGGCTCTTACGCGTTGAAAGTCGTCTGCTGAACGACTCATATATGTCGTTCATCGTCATGTCTATGTCTGAACTCCTTCGCCCCCCTTTGTCGAAGAAATCGTGGCAAATCTCGTAGAACAGCACACGGTCGGCAAGTTCCGGCACAATCTCGCGGACGGCGCGGACAAAGGTCATGTCCTTGTTTATGTCTTCCAATTCTTTCGTCATCTGGAAGAGGCTTGCTGTTCTGACGTCGGAGTCCTGGACGGCCTCGTCTACTTTCGTGCAGAACGAATAGCGATCAAAGCTGCTTATGATTTCCGTCGCGCACTCAATGACAGGGACCTTGTTGTCGATGATGCTGTTCATCACCAGCGACGGAATGGAGAACAACTGCTCGATAATTTTGCATACCTGTGAGTTGCATGGCTGGATGAGACCTTTCCTGACTAGAGAATTGAGGGCAGGTACATACTCCATCAAATCGAGCACGGTGCAGCCGAACACTTCGGACATATCGTTCAGGTCGCTTCGTCTGCCGGAGCAGTCCCGCTCGAAAATTGCCGTGAACATGATTGCCTCATCGCGGCTGTCAAGCCCCATACGGGAGGCGAAACTGTCCAATACCTTGGAGATGTTCCCCTCTTTTTTGAAATTCAACTTACTGTCCTTCAGTTTGTTCGCGCAAAGCTTTATCTGCTGTATCAGTGTCAGGTCCATGGTCTTTTGATTTTTTGACGCTACAAAAGTAGAACACGACACTGCAAAAATATGGCAGTATAATATTGTATTTTATTTTCCTTTCTTGATATATCCGTGAATCCTATGCTCCGACAATCAATTTGCTTTTCCTTTGCAAGAAGTCAATCATGTCGCCGGCGACGGCAGCGGAGGCACCTGCGCCTCCGAGGAGTGCGCGGATTTCGGCGTAGTCTGAGAGCATCTTCTGCCTATATTGCTTGTCTTCTATGAGCGCGCGGACTTCTGTGACGAGCGCGTCCGGATTGCATTCGTCCTGAACGAACTCCTTGAACGCGAAGCGGCCCAAGCATAGGTTCCCAAGACTGATGTATTTGACTTTGACGATCATCTTGGCTATTGCGTAGGTGAGCCTGCTGCCCATTATGAAGCCGACAACCTGCGGCGTCCCGAGCAGGACTGTCTCAAGAGATGCTGTTCCGGAATTGACAACGGCCGCCTCTGCCTGTCTGACGATTGACTGGGTTTCACCGAAGAGTACCTTTATGTATTCCTGATCATGGAGATAGGGGAGATAGTCCTCCAGCGAGCGGCTTGGGGCACCGGCCACAATGAACTGCCAACCGGTATATTGCGGCAGAGCGTGCATTTTGTCTGCAAATTTCGTGAGCACCGGCATCATTGTGCTGATTTCGCTCTTGCGCGAGCCTGCAAGCATTGCGACAATAGGACTGTCCGGAAGTCCGCAGCGTTTCAAAAAATCTTCGCGGGACTCCTTCATCGCAGTGGAATTGTCTATGGCATCAACCAGCGGATTGCCCTTGTAGACAAAAGGGACACCCTTTCTCTCGAAATATGGGATCTCGAAAGGAAACACGATGTAGAGCCTATCAACATATTTCTTCAGTTTGCGAATGCGTCCCTCGCGGGATGCCCAGACCTTAGGCGCTATGTAGTAGAATACCTTTAAGCCGCGTTTGTGGGCAAATTCCGCAATCTTGAAGTTAAAGCCCGGATAGTCTATCAGTATCACGCAGTCAGGGGCGAAGCCCAGAATGTCCTTTTTGCAGCGACTCAGGTTGCCCAATAGTTTGCCCGCCTTTGCGAGAACTTCTGTGAATCCCATGACTGCACCATCCTTATAATGCCGCACAAGCCCGCCTGTCCGAGTCCCGAATGGAACGGTGGCCGGCAAATTCCCTGCGGCATCGCCTTCAGCCTTCTCTATAGACGGGATGCAGTTCCGGTGCTCCGCAAATACTCCGTTCATAAGATCGCCGCCCCAAAAGCGTATGACTGCATGAGGATCCTTCCCGTATATTCCGTGCATCAGGTTTGACCCGTGGAGATCGCCCGAAGCCTCTCCGGCAATGATGTAGTACCGCATATATAGGCAGATTGTTCTGTTCAAGATTTTTAATGTTTCACTAAAATGACCGCGCCATGCGTTTTAGAATGACACCTTTTTCATGAGCTTAAGTTGCTCATAGTCAGTGCTGTCTATCGTATGGGGAACTATGGATACATACCCGTTGTCCGTAAGCAGATGGTCTGCCTCCGCCTGGTTGTCCTCATCGCTTTTGAAATCTCCGACCAATTTGTACATCTTCACAGAAGGGTCCTCGTTCGGGTCACCGGTGGGCGCCCCATTCAATGACGCCGCAATTGCCTTGGCATCGTCAAGGCTTCGGAATTCTTTAACCCAGCGGCCACGCCCCATATAGCCGACTTTTACGCCTTTGATTTCATCGGCGGGCACGGACGGAAAATTGACATTGTAGTATGTCATGTAGCTGTGACGGGGGAGTTTTACTAGCTTTTCAAATATGCCCAGAAAAAATTTTTCGACCTGAGAGAAGTCCGCATCGGGATTATGATCGCAGAGCGACACCCCGATTCCGAGCAGATGGTTTACCGCGGCCTCTGCTGTCGCTCCGAGTGTCCCGGAATAGCATGATGCCACAGATGTGTTCGCACCGTGATTTATGCCTGACACCACTACATCCGGTGTCCATCCGAGCCACGGAGTGCTGAGGGCGAATTTGACGCAACTTGCGGGAGTTGCATCCAAATATGCCCATCTTTCGGTATATTCCTTTCCATCCTCTCCGACAAACCTCGTGTTTTCAATTTCTTTGAACGCGATTTTGTCAGCGCCAAGAGACACCGCCATTGACATTCCTGATTGCGCGGAAAACGGTGCCACAACCGCCACATTTCCGTATTTTTTCATCAGCCTTGTCAGTACAGCAATTCCTTTGGACTCGAAACCATCGTCATTTGTAATCAGTATATTCATGCACTATATAGTTAATTTTTATACTACAATCGTCCTGTTTCGTTTTCAATTGCAAAGATAGTTTTATTATTTCATTATTTTTCGTATTTTTGCGCCGCATTTTCGGAGACATTGGGTCTCGGCGCAGAATTTGCATTTGACTTAATGGTTTTGCCGAGACGGATGCTCCGGACAGAATTTGAAATTTGTGTAACAATTTTAATATTATAAAACAATGATTAGACTTGGTATTAACGGATTCGGTCGTATCGGCCGTATGGTATTCCGTGCTGCCGTTGAGAACTTCTCACACGACATTCAGGTTGTAGGTATCAACGACCTTCTTGATGCTGATTATCTTGCTTACATGCTTAAGTATGATTCAGTTCATGGTCACTTCAACCACGACATCAAGGTTGAGGGCAACTACATGATCGTTGACGGCAACAAGATTCAGATCTTTGCCGAGAAGGATCCTTCACAGATCACTTGGGGCGCACTTGACGTGGACGTTGTCGTTGAGTCAACTGGATTCTTCCTTACTGAGGAACTCGCTTCCGCTCACCTCAAGGCAGGCGCAAAGAAGGTCATTATGTCAGCGCCTTCAAAGGATGCCACTCCGATGTTCGTATATGGCGTAAACGACAAGACTTACGCAGGTCAGAAGA
>ERZ808252.2545-NODE-2545-length-10828-cov-3.699434_pt1 | contig 10828 bp, 11 predicted proteins | sample MGYA00521242_ERZ808252 | MGnify/ENA primary metagenome ERZ808252 (study PRJEB31516, sample SAMN03275581) | gut metagenome | biome: mammalia-associated habitat; material: feces | host: Papio cynocephalus | place: Kenya | collected 2012-08-07 ...
GTTCCATCTTCGAGCATTCCACGGTAATAAGAACTATTTTCATAATCAATTATTATTTTTTGATAAATATCAACATTACCTAAATGTGAACCATTAATGTCATAGTAATCAGCGTTATTTTTTAAATAGCCATATAAATATTCATCATAATATTTTTCTGTCGGAACTTCGGGGATGACTACAGGTTCTTCTTCATTATCTACTGGGATTTCAATTTCTGAATTATTTGGTATTTCAGGTTCTTTATTATCGATATTATTATTAATTTCTTCACTAGTATTATTAATAGTTTCGTTTTCTATTACTTCTTCTTGTGATATATTAATAACGGTTTCTATTTTATCTGGCTCTTTTGGTAAAATAAAAGTTTTTTTTATAATTTTTGTACATTCATAGGTATTTATTATTGTACTTAATAGCACTGCAAATGCTAAAACCTTATCCTTCTTTTTCATAATGACTATAATACTAAATTTAATATGAATTGTCAATTTATAATTTACAAATAAAATATCACGTGATACAATATATAATGAAAGGATGATAAAGATGCCAAGAAAAATTGTAATATCTAAAGAGGACATTTTAAATGCTGGTTTTGATATAACTAGAAAATTTGGTGTAAGTATGGTAAGTAATAGGGAACTTGCCAAGTATTTAAATTGTTCTATAAGACCTATTTATTATCAATTTAAGAATTCCAATGAACTATTTAATGAATTATATAAAAAAATTTATAATTATTTTTATTCGTATATCTTAAATAATTTAAATGATAAGATTCCAAAGTATAAACAAGTAGGTTTAAATTATATTAAATTTGCAAGGGAAGAAAAAAACTTTTATCACGCATTATTCTTAAATAAAAATTGTGATTTAAATTCTCTTAATGATGATATGGACAAAAGTTTTGATATAGTTAAAGGGTTTATTAAAACAAGTACTAAACTTTCTGAAGAAGATATAAACGATTTTCATTTTAAAATGTGGACATTTTGTCACGGGCTTGCAACACTTCTTGCAAATAATAAAATTACTTTAACAGATAAACAAATTAATATTCTTATTTCACAAGAGTTTCAAGCACTAATGCTTCTTCGAGATAACCCAGATAATAAATATTTTTTTAAGGAGGAAAATTAATGGAAAATATAATTGAGGTAAAAAATTTAACTAAAACATATAAAAATAAAATTGCTGTTGATAACTTATCATTTAATGTTAAAAAAGGTGAGATTTTAGGACTTTTAGGTCCAAATGGCAGTGGAAAAACTACAACAATAAATTCTATGTTGTCACTATTAAATTTTGATAAAGGCTTTATAAAAATCTATGGTAAAGAAATGAATAATGACGCCTATGATATTAAAGAAAAAATTGGTGTTATTTTTCAAGAGGTTGCCCTGTTCGAGGAACTTACAGTTTATGATAACATTGATTATTTTTGTGGTCTTTATATAACTGATAAAGAAAAAAGAATGAAGTTTATAGAGGATGCTATTAAATTAACAGGACTTGAGAATTTCAAAAAATATTACCCAAAACAGTTATCGGGAGGACTACTTCGAAGGTGCAATATTGCCTGTGGTATTGCTCATAAACCTAGTATAATATTTCTTGATGAACCGACTGTGGCAGTTGATCCTCAAAGTCGAAATAACATATTATCAGGCATTAAAAAATTATCTGATGATGGAGCAACAATTATATATACCACTCATTATATGGAGGAAGCCGAAAGTATTTGCGATAGAATTATAATTCTTGATAATGGTAAAATCATTGCAAGTGGTACAACTGATGAATTAAAAAAACTTTCTAATATCGAAGAAAAAATCACTGTAGAATTAAATAAGATTTCTAAAGATAATATTGATAAACTATCAAAATTTAAACAAATTAGAAACATTTCTTATAAAGATAATTTACTTGTAATTACTTATTCAAAAGGTACTGATAATTTGGGTAAACTTACAAGTTTTATGAAAGAAAATAACATTTCATACAATAAAATATATTCTGAAAGACCTAGTTTAAATGATGTATTTTTGGAGCTTACCGGAAAGGACTTAAGAGACTGATGTTTGGACATAACTTTAAATATAGTTTAAAAATATTATTTAAAAATAAAGGATTACTTTTTTGGACATTTATATTTCCTATAATTTTAGGAACGCTTTTTAATTTAGCATTTTCAAATATAGAAAAAACAGAAACCTTTAATAGTATTGATGTGGCTATTACTCAAAATAATGATACTTATATTAAAAATACATTTGATGCTTTAGAAAAAGAAAAAGTCGTTAAAATTCAAAATGATGATTTAGAAAATTCTAAAAAGTTACTTGAAAATAAAAAAGTTGTAGGGTATATTGATAACAATACTTTATATATTAACTCTAATGGAGGGGAGGAAACAATCTTAAAAAGTATTATGGATGAAATTCTAATAAATAAAGATATTTATGAAGAATATTTAAATAATGGTAAGTTTCCTAACAATATCTCAACAAATTATAAAATAACAAATGTTACTAGAAAAAATATTAGTTATACAATGATTGAGTATTATACGCTTATTGCTATGGCAGCCTTTTATGGAGCGGCAATTGCCCTTACAATGATTAATTATTTACTACCTAATGTATCTACATCAGGAAAAAGAATTAACATAAGTCCTGCCAAAAGGGGTACATTATTATTAAGTAGTTTTTGTGCAAGCATCGTAGTCCAAATAATTGGAATGGTTATCTTATTCTTTTACACAATTTTTGTTTTAAAGGTTGATTATGGTGATAACTTACAATATGTTTTTCTGTTAACATTTTTCGGAATATTAGCAAGTCTTTCACTAGGTACATTTCTTGCAAGTATTCTTAAAACAAATAGCAATAACAAATTAGGTATTCTAATTGCTATTACTATGACACTTTCATTTTTTTCAGGAATGACGGGAATAACTATGAAGTATGTAACTGATAAAAATATGCCGATAATAAATTATTTAAATCCGTGTAATATGATTGTTGATGGTCTTTATTCTTTATATTATTATGGAGTTAATAATCGTTTTTATTTTAATATATTAAGTCTTATTATTTTTACAATAGTAATGCTATTTATATCTTCGGGATCCTTAAGGAGGCAAAAGTATGACAGTATTTAAAACTTACTTTAAAATTGTTAAGAAAAATATTGGAATTATTATTTTATATACAGTAATGTTATTAGTATTTGGAACAATGAATTTAAAGACAAATAAAAATAGTTTTGAATTTGTAAGTTCAAAACCAGATATTATAATAGTCAATAACTCAAGTGGAGTAATAACTGATAATTTAATATCATATTTAAAGAAAAATGCTAATGTAAAAAATATTACTGATGAAACTGATATAGATGATGCTGTATTTTTTAGAGATGCTAACTATGTAATTTATATTCCAAAAGATTTTGAAAGTAATATAGAAAGTGGAAAAGAAGTTAACATCGATATAAAAACAAATAATTCTTATGATTCATATATTGCAAGTGAACTTTTAACAAAATACCTAGATGTTTTTTCAAAATATATGAATTTATATAATGATAAAATAACCGCTATCCAAAAATTAGATAATACCTTAAATAAAAAATCTAATGTTGTAATTACAAGTGAAACAAATTTAAATAGTAAGACTTCTTTATTTTATAATTTCTCAAGTTACTCAATAATGGCTATTGTAATTTATATAATTTGTTTAGTTTTATCTAGTTTTAATGATGAGAAGATCAGTAAAAGAACAAATGTAAGTGGTATGAATTATAAAACATTTAATAATTATTTATATATATCTTCATTTACATTTACATTCATAATATTTGCTATATATTTAATACTTAGTTTTGCAATATTAAAAAGCAGCATTTTAAATATCAATGGACTTTTATATAGTTTAAATATGTTTATATTTTTTATAGTATCCTTTACAATGTCTATTTTAATATCTAATTTAGTAAAAAGTAAAGGTGCTATAAGTGGGGTAGTAAATGTAATATCACTTGGTTCAGCATTCTTATGTGGTGCATTTATACCTGTAAAATATATGCCTGCATTTGCTCTAAAAATTGCCCACATTTTTCCAACATTTTATTTTATAGATAATAATGAGTATATTGCATCACTACAAAACTTTGATAAAACAGCTTTTGAATTTGTATTAAAAAACTTTATTATAATGATTTTATTTGTTATGTTTTTCCTAATTTTAAACAGTTTGGTAACAAGATTTAAAAGGAGAGCCAATTAAAAAGGATATAGAGAGTTTTCTATATCCTTTGTTTTTGAGTTTGTGAGATTTTATTATTTTAATTACTTACGCAAAGATTTTTATATAATTTTTAATTTCTCTATCGGTTAAAATTTTTCCATTACTTATTATCTTTTCATTAATCATAAGTATCGGTTTATTTTTATCTTTATATTTAGATAATGTTTCTTTATCATCGATAACATTAATTTCTATGTTAATATCTTCGTTTTTAGTAACCTTATTTAAATTTTTTAATAGTTTCATACGATTACTAGAATTTTCACCGATAATGTTTATTTTCACTGAACCACCTCCTTTAATGGATTTGAAAAATACTTTATTTCTTTTTCACAATTTAATAATATAATATTTGTCTTAAACGAAACTTAAATATTTGAATTTTTTTTCGAAAGTTTAATTTTTGTTGTTTCAACTTTACCCTCTCTTATATAAGTTACTGTAATTTCATCGTTAATGTTATATTTATATAGTTCATATCTAAAGTAGGCAGCATTATTTGTTTCACTATCATTTATTTTAGTTATAACATCACCTTTCTTTAACTTGTTATAAGCTGGTGAATTTTTTTCAACATCAAGAACTAATATTCCTTCCTCAATATCGAGTGATTTTACATAACTATAATATCTAAAGTCGTTTTTTGCATCGCTAACATTTGCAATTGAAACGCCAATGTATGGATATTCTTTTTCATTACCACCAATTATTTCATCGGCTTTTTCTATAGCAGTATCTATTGGAATTGCAAAACCAATACCCTCGATTCCTGTACCAGAAAGTTTAGCATTAACTACACCAATAACCTGTCCGTTGGCATTACAAAGTGGACCACCACTGTTACCTGAATTAACGGCTGCATCAGTTTGAATTACCTTTAATAAAATATCTGAATTATTACTTGATATTTGTACTAATCTTTCTTTACCAGAAATTATACCTCTTGTGACAGTAAATGAATATGCGCTATCAAGTGGTGAACCTAAAGCAAATACGGTATCTCCTGCTTTGATGTTATTACTATCACTAATTTCAACAGCTTCATAACCCTCAGTTGTACCTACTTTTAAAACAGCAATATCTGTATACTCATCACTGCCAACTAAAGTTGCATCAATTGTTGTTTCATCAGAATAGGTAACTTTAAATGAAGTTCCACCATCTACAACGTGATGATTAGTTACAATATAAGTATCATTTCCATCAACTTTATAAATAAAACCACTTCCTGTCGCAGATAATTTACCCATACTGTAATTACTTATTAAAGCAACTTTATTGTATACTTTTTCAACCGACTCACTTAAACCAGTATCTGTAATTGTAACATTCTTTTCCTCTTTTACAATAGTTCTTGTAAAAATATTTGGAAAATTATATACAACTGCTAAAGATAAAACGATACCAATAAAAAATGTACTTATTGAATAAAGGATAGTCTTTCTATTTTCTTTCATCTTTCCTCCTTACAAATTAAATATAATGCTTTATTCTTAAATAAACCTTAAAAAAAATTACTTTTTTTAAAAAGTAACTTTAAATGTTGTAATTTTCTTTTTAGAACTTGCACATATTTTAGCATTATGCTTTTCTACTATATCTTTTGCAATAGCAAGCCCAAGTCCATATCTATTTTCATTACGATTTCTTGATTCATCAATTTTATAAAATCTTTCAAATATTTTTTGTTCATCCTCTTTTTTGATTTCATCGCCATCATTTTTTACCTCAAGGATTATATCTTTATTAGATTTATATAAATTAACAGTAACATTACCATTTTCATTTGTATGTTTAATACTATTATCAATAAGAATTCCAAGAAGTTGTCTAATTAAATCACTATTACAAGTATATTTAATATTTTTTTTGATGTTATATTTTAACTTAATCTTTTTTTCATAAAATAAACTTTCATATGTTAGAATTTCGTTTTCAGTAAGTTTTGATAAATTTTCTTCCTTCATCAGAACTTTTTTATTTGCCTCAACTTTTGCTAAATCTAAAAGTTCAATAACAAGTTTATTCATTTTTTCGGTTTCCTCTTTGATATTATGAATCCATTTTTCATTTTTGTCATTATAATAAGCCTCAACACTGGCATTAATTACGGTAAGTGGTGTTTTAAGTTCGTGAGAGGCATCTGCAATAAATCTTTTTTGTTTTTCAAAACTTTCACTTACTGGTTCAGTTATCCAACTTGTTAAGATAAATGATGTTAAAATTACACAAGACTCTAAAAATACAAATATTATACTTGTTGTAACAAGTGTTTTTATAAGAGTATTTTTAACTTCCGAGTTGTCCATTAAAATAAGTGAATTATTATCAGTAAATGCATAAGAATATTTTACATTGTAAAGGTTACCAATATAGTACTTTGAGTGGTGATATTTAATTATTTTATTAGCAATATTTTTAATTTTTACAATATCAATTACATCATCATAAGTGTGAGAGACAGTTTCTTTGTACATACCATTTTCATCAAGGATTATGTTATATACGGTAAAATCCATAAAAACATTATTGCTATTAGTATTATCAGATAGTTCAATCATTTTATCTAACACATTTTTAACATTTTCTTTTTTTTCTGAATAAACTCTAGCGTTAGATATTAAAAAGACTGCAAAAACAAAAATAGTTAGAATGGTTGATATTGTAAAGAAAACTTTAGACTTTAATCTTTTCATTTTGATACTCCAATTTGTAACCCATATTTCGAATTACTTTTATTTTAACTTTTGAATTTATATTTTTTAATTTTTTTCTTATAAATGACATATATGCTTCGAGTGTATTTATTTCTGAATCGCTATCATAACCCCATACTTTACTAAATAATTGTTCTTTAGAAATAATACTTTCGTGAGAATTTAATAAGATTAGTAAAATGTTATATTCTTTTCCAATTATATTAATTGTTTCTTTTGTATTTGTATTTTCTAAAATTAATTTATGAGTATCAAGTGATAAGTCACCATAAGTGGCTAATTCATTTTTAATTTTACCATCACTTAATTGGAGTTTTATTCTTGCAAAAAGTTCATCCATATGAAATGGTTTTGTTAAATAATCGTTGGCGCCTTCATTAAAACCCTCCATTTTATCATCAATATTTGCTTTAGCGGTTAGCATTATTACTTTTGAATTGATATTTTCTTTACGAATACTTTTTAGTATTTCAAAGCCGTTTTTACCAGGAAGCATTACATCAAGAAGTATAAGATCGTAAATTCCACTTAATGCTTCATCTTCACCATTATTTCCGTCTGTACATATTTTAACAATGTAATTTTCTTTTTTTAACATAGATTTAATTGCATCCGCTAAATTATATTCATCCTCAATTATTAATATATTCATTCTTCACCACCTAATAAATAATATAATCTTTATCTTAAATAAATCTTAAATATATAGTTATTATATCACGAAAAAACCATTTTTTAATTAAAATGGTCTAAAATAAATTTTACTAAATCACTAGCACTATTTTCATTTATAATTTTCTTTTGATTTTGAATCATTTCTTTGCAAATATCATCATTATTCATTAAATATTTTAAATTTTTGATAATTTCTTTGTCATTATCACATTTCATACTCATTTTGTTTTTTTCAAAAAATAATGTATTGTATGTTTCTATTCCTGGAATAGGGTATATATGTAAAAGAGGTTTATGAATCGAAGCAATTTCTGTTGAGGAAAGTCCTCCAGGTTTAGATAAAACATAATCTGCTGAATATATAAAGTCATTTATATTTTTAGTAAAACCAATAACAATAAGGTTATCATTTTTGCATTCATTTAATTTATCATATAACTCTTTATTAGTTCCACATATTACTATAATTTTTAGGTTTTCCTTTAATAAGGGATTTATTATATTGTCAATTTCTCCGAAACCCATACTACCTAGCATTACTAATGCCACTTTTTCATTTTCTAAAATGTTATATTCCTTGCGTAATGACTTAGCATTTTTAATAAAATTACTAGATACTGGAATGCCTGTATTTAATAAACTCTTTTCATTAATACCTTTTTTTATAAATGCACTTTCTAAAGACTTTTGCATTATAAAATATTCTGGCTTTGCTTCCTCCATAAATGGACAAGGTTCATAATCGGTTGCGACAAATAAAAATGGAATATGATAATATTTTTTATCATTATTTATGGCAGTAAGTGTAAGTGAGGGAAATAGATGGGTTGTTACCACAAGAGTATAATTATTTTTTTGAATGTATTCATATAGTTTCTTCTTAAACATTTTATTAAATAAATATACAGGACTTTGAAGTTTACTTTTACTAACAAATTCGCCAGCCTTATAAACATTTTTAAATATTTTTCCATTATTACCTAAAGTTTTTAAATAAATGTCCGAAGATATTTTCTTTGCTTTCTTTCCAAAAATATCAAAGAAATCTATAAAATCACATTCTATATTATTTAATAATAGTTCCTCTTTTATGTAGTTTGCACAAGAGTTGTGGCCTCCACCTGTAGAACAAGATAATATTAATACTTTCATTTAATTTCCTCCTTTGCAAATGGCTTCATAGGCTTTATTTCTTAAATCTTCGATTCTTTCTTTATATTCTAAAGAAACATCTGGGTATATTGCAGGAAGAATAATTGCGTGTACACATTTTTTTCTCTTATATAATTTTTGAATACCATCAGGATTTACAAAAACAAAACGAATAGGCTCAATAGGTTTATTTGCTTCAACTGCTATTTTAAATGCACCATATTTAAAATCACGAATATTTTCATAATAAGGCCATAAAGATCCTTCAGGGTACATATGAAGTATACTATTTTTTTCTAACGCTTCATTAATTTGTTTATAAAATTTATCTTTATGTTTTCTTTCTTTAGGAATTGGAATAGCACATAATAGTTTTATTAAATGTCTTACAAATGGAATTTTAAAATTTTCCTGAATAGTGGGGTAGTAAATTTTATTTGGAAAATTAATAAGTCCAATAAATGTGCAATCTAAATAATGAATATGATTTGAAACAGATACGAAGCCTGAGTTCTTTATTTTATTTTCTTTACCTTCGATTTCAAATCCTAAAAATATTTTATTAAAAAAGTATAATATTATTGCAATTGGTATTAAAATTATTGTACTAACAAAATTGAATATAATATTTTTAGATATATATTCATAATTATCATCAATCTTAAGTGGCATTAAACTCCAAGATTTACAAACGTGTTCATCACCTTTTAAGGCTTCATAATTTATATTTTTCATTTCATCACCAATATATCTAAAATTATATCAAAAAAGATATTTTTTATGAAGTATTTTAACCATACATTTATTTAAATGTGTTGATTATTTGTTATTATAAATAAAAAATAGAAAAGTATATAAAAAGAATAAAAAATATGTTAAAATTAACATATAATAAGGAGGTGAAATTATGTGGATTTACATAATACTTATAGTTATCGTTTTAATTATTATATATACCCTAACTTTATATAATAGTTTAATAAAACTACTTAACAAGGTAAATGAAGCATTTTCAACAATGGATGTTTATCTTAAGAAAAGATGGGATTTAATTCCTAATATTGTAGAATCAGTTAAAGGGTATGCAAACCACGAAAAAGATACTTTAACAGAGGTTATAAATTTGCGAAATAGTACTTATGATGATATGTCTGATTCACAAAAAATTAAAACAAATATGCAATTATCTAATCAAATTGCTAAAGTTATGGTATTAGCCGAAGCCTACCCAGAGTTAAAAGCAAATGAAAATTTTAAAGATTTAAGTAAACAATTAACAAAAGTTGAGGATGAAATTGCAAATTCAAGGAAGTATTATAATGCGGTTGTTAAAATTTATAATAATAAAGTAGAAATTTTTCCGAATAATATTTTTGCAAAGTTATTTGGCTATCAACCTAAATCAATGTTTATAATAAATGAAAATGAAAGAGAAAATGTAAAAGTGAGATTATAGTTATGGAGGAAAAAAGTGAAAAAAATTACTAAACTTTTATTATTTATTGTAACGATTTTTATATGTCTTTATTCATCAAATATCTTTGCTATATCAAATGAGACGTCTTACATAAGTATTAATAATACTCAAAATTTTGAGGTTGGAAATTTATCTTTTTCAAATATAAATTTTAATGATTATTCTTTAGATTCTACTCAAGCAATTGGTTTATCTGGAGTTCTAGTTAATAATTCAAATGAAGAATTAAGTTATCGTTCAACTATAAAATATTATGATTCTAGTTATAACCTAGTTGCTCAAGCAAATAATTTATTTTATGCAAGACCTGGATCTAGTAATTTTGCACAAATGTCAAATTTAAATATTTTAAATGGAAAAGATGCTAGTCAAATATATTATTATCGATTATCAATAGAAATACTTGATAATAATAATTTGTCAGAAAAAGATTCAGTAGACTTAACACCAAGTAAAAATAGTAAGTATAAAACATATGATTATGTTATTGACAAATA
>ERZ808252.2546-NODE-2546-length-10828-cov-3.241437_pt1 | contig 10828 bp, 9 predicted proteins | sample MGYA00521242_ERZ808252 | MGnify/ENA primary metagenome ERZ808252 (study PRJEB31516, sample SAMN03275581) | gut metagenome | biome: mammalia-associated habitat; material: feces | host: Papio cynocephalus | place: Kenya | collected 2012-08-07 ...
AAAAGTGTTCATAATCAGCAAGATGCGCAGCTATACTTTTGCCCCTTTAGGGCGCCGGCTCACGCACGCCATCTAACCCAGGGCGCCGCTTCGCTTGCCCCGGGCTATGTACTTTTGGCCTTACAGGCCGTAGTTAGATGTGAGCTCGGCTCAAAAGACGCGAAGGCTCGCATGGGGCCTCAGCCCGACAGGGCTTTCCCCCTCAAGGGCTTTCCCCCTCAAGGGCTTTCTCCCGACAGGGCTTTCCCCCCGACAGGGCTTTTCCCCTCAAGGGCTTTCTCCCGACAGGGCTTTCTCCCGACAGGGCTTTTCCCCGACAGGGCTTTCCCTCTCAAGGGCTTTCCCCCTCAAGGGCTTTCCCTCTCAAGGGCTTTCCCTCTCAAGGGCTGGGGTTTATATGGGTTTACATTCAAGCCATGGGTCTTGTCACTCCAATTTCCGGAAGAGCCTTTTTTGTGTCGGCGGCCCGGTGGGCTCACGGTTCGCCGAGGTGGTCTACGATGAGTCGCACCTCTCGCGGCGAGAGCCACTTGGCAGTCTTGCGGTAGCCGCCTGCCTGCAGGGCTGCGAGCAGGGGCCGGCAGCGGTGTATCCATGACATGAGCCGGTTGACGGCCACGTGTGGGTCGGACGTGGTGGGGAAGTAGAGGAGCGCGAGCTCGCTCTTGGTGTAGGATCGGATGGTGAACTGTTGCATGGTCGTTCTTGTCTTGTGTGGTTTTGGTGTTTCGGGTTTGGTCGTGTGTCATGGCTTGTCCTGGCTGTTGCGTGCCGCGAGGTAGCACTCGGCGAAGTCTTTGCAGTCGGGCGGCGTTGGTGACGTCGGCCGGCGGAAACCAGAAGGCCACGTCGGGCCGGGCGGGCTTCTCCTTGTTGGCGCCCTTGGTCTTCATCATCTTCTGCCACTCCACGAGCTTCGAGAGCTCCTCGCCGTCGTGCTGGCGGAAGTCGCGGCAGACGGCCTCGACAAGAGATGACAGTTGGCCCTTGCCGGCGCCGCTGTCGGCCACGAGATTGGCCAGCATGCCGCACGGTTCCTTCCAGGAGAGGTCGGGATACATGAACTGGGCGCCGCTTATGTGTGCTCCGAGGATGGGGAAAAGCATGGGCGTGACGCTCTGCTGCATGTCTCGTGACACTTGCGAGAGCAAAAGCGTGACACATTCGGTGCCACGGCCGAGGTGCGGCATGGCTGGAGGGGTGGTTTTTGAGATGTCGTATTTCATCTTGTTTACTGTTTTTTGTTCGTAAAATGCTGGTTGTCAGCCTTTGAGAGGGAAGCGGGTGTGGGTGCGTGTGACAGTTACAGTTGTGACAGTTTCGTTTTTCGGGTGTGCCGATTGGCTCTTTGTTATATATAACTATCTGATAATTAAATAGTTATATAGTCTTTAGAAGGGCATTTTGTTTGCGGATGCCCTTTTTGTAACAACTGTCACAACTGTAACTGTCACGCGCACGCCGCCACGGTTTCTCTCTCTCCGAGGCTTATCCTATCCTGCGGGCTATGGTGAGCAGTTCTTCGGCTGCGGCGAGGCAGAAGAGCCTGAAGGTGAACTCGGGGGTGAGGGGCGGACGGTTGAACGTGGTGAAGAGCTTGCCGTCGGGCTTGCGCTTTACGTTGACGCAGCGTCCCTCGTAGACATACCGGTTGCGCCGCCCGGCGGTCTGCCGCTTCCCCCCGGTGGCGTCCTCCACGAAGAGATAGTGGTCTTCGGCGTCGCGGGTGAGCATCCCGCTCTTGTATTGTCCGATGCCCATGCGGCCCGTCTGTCGGGTGAGCAGCTTGAGGTCCACGCCCAGTTCGGTGTCGGGGTAGAGGGTGGCTGCGTGGTCGCGGTAGGCCACGGCCAGGGGTGAGTCACTGCGGAGCATGTCATTGATGATGTCTCCGAGGGTCTTTGGCCCATGCACGTTCTTGTTCTGCGCGGCAGAGCCTTCATTGAATGCTTTTGTCATATTCAGTTATATTGACTTAAGCATTGTCTCGCACTCAGCGCAGGGTCACATAGACAATATGGTTCATGCCCTGCGCCATCGGAGCCGTGCTCGGTTTTTGGCTGCCGCAGACTTTGGTGTAAAAGAAAGCGGCAGAAACTCCGATGATTGAAACGTTTCTGCCGCAAAGTATAGTGAATGATTCGAAGTGCCTTGGGTGGATAATTAGCGTCCACCTAATAAAATGGCATCACTTAGTATAGAAATCAATGAATTTATGGCACTTATCCGATTGCAAATTGCACTCATCTGTAAGAAAACGAAAAATGGCACCACCCGAAGGTGATTCTGCCGTCAAACCTTCGTCTTGCCACTTAATGACGAAGCATGTCACCACGTCATTAAGCGTGTCATTCTTTTTGCAAGTCAGTTTTCTACTGCTCATGTTGTGGTCATTCAGATAGCGCATGAAGCGTTGCTTTTCTTCGTTCCTCGCCTTCTTATTCTCTTCGTTTGGCTTGTTGCTTGTGGTTTGTCTCCTTTCTCTTTCAGTATGCGATAGATTTTCATGCAAGAATTGGCTAAATAAAGTGAAAGGAATGTCGATTTGGCTTTTCCGCGTCGCATGGTTCATTTGGTCTGCGGCGAATGAAAGCATTTGCCTTTCATGTTTTTCCAACCCCTTGAAATGGAAGGGGATTGCGATAAGGACGGTCTCACTTTGACAAGGAGGATCGGCAAGAAGAAAATCAAAAAAAACAAGGCCCTCCGTCAGTCTCCCGGCTTGGGCGCTGGGGCAGGCGGAGGGCCTTGTGTGGTGATGTGGCTTTCTGTCAGGGGCCGGTTACTTGCTCTTCAGGGCGTTGAGGCTCTCCTGGATGGCAGCAATCTTCTCTTCGGCGTCGCTTTGCTTCTTGCGCTCGCGCTCCACGACAGCCTCGGGGGCGTGTGCCACAAAGTTCTCGTTGGACAGTTTCTTCTTGACACCTGTCAGGAACCCTTGCAGGTGCTCCAGGTCCTTCTCGAGCTTGGCGATTTCGGCATCGACGTCAATCAGGTCGCCCACGGGCACGGCAAACTCGTCGGTGCCCACCATGAAGGCGCTGGCATCGGCGGCTTTGCTGTCGACGGTGGTGAAGGCCTTGAGGTTGGCCATCTTGGCGATGACGTCTGCGAAGGAGGCGTAGTGGTTCTCGCCCACGACCTGCAGCTCCAGCTCCTTCTTCGGTGCGATCTGCTTCTGGCTGCGCACCGAGCGCACGCCGGCCACAATCAGCTTCACGTTCTCGATGGCTGCGCACAGCTGCTCGTCGTCGGCTGTGGGCTCGTCGAGGTGGAGCTGCGACACCATGATGCTCTCGCCCTCCTTGCGCGTGTCCAGGTGCTGCCACAGCTCTTCGGTGATGAACGGCATGAACGGATGGAGCATCTGCAGCAGCGTCTCGAAGAAGTGGAGCGTGGCCTTGTAGGTCTTCTCGTCGATGGGCTGCGCCTGGCCGTCGACGTAGGCAGGCTTCACCATCTCCAGGTACCAGGCCGAGAACTCGTCCCAGAAGAGGCGGTAGACGGTCATCAGTGCCTCGGAGATGCGATAGGTCTTAAACTGCTCGTTGAGCGTCTTGTTGGTCTCTTTCAGCTTGGCGGCAAACCAGTCCACGGCCGTCTTTGCCGTGTCGGGCTGCTCGATGTCGGCCGTCTGCCATCCCTGCACCAGTCGGAAAGCGTTCCAGATCTTGTTGTTGAAGTTGCGGCCTTGCTCGCAAAGCGTCTCGTCGAACAGGATGTCGTTGCCGGCCGGAGCAGAGAGCATCATGCCCATGCGCACGCCGTCGGCGCCATACTTGGCGATTAGCTCCAGGGGGTCGGGCGAGTTGCCGAGGCTCTTTGACATCTTGCGGCCCAGCTTGTCGCGCACGATGCCTGTGAAGTACACGTGGCGGAACGGCATCTTTCCGCGATACTCGTAGCCGGCCATGATCATGCGGGCCACCCAGAAGAAGATGATGTCCGGGCCGGTCACCAGGTCTGACGTGGGGTAGTAGTAGTCAATCTCCTTGTTGTCGGGGTCAAGGATGCCGTTGAACAGGGAGATGGGCCACAGCCAGCTGGAGAACCAGGTGTCGAGGCAGTCAGACTCCTGCTCGAGGTCGGCGGCGGTCAGCGCGGCGTTCTTCTCCTGTGCCAGCTTCAGGGCCTCCTCGGCGGTCTCGGCCACCACGAAGTCGCGCTTGCCGTCAGCCGTCGTGAAGTAGTAGGCGGGGATGCGGTGGCCCCACCACAGCTGGCGTGAGATGCACCAGTCCTTGATGTTCTCGAGCCAATAGCGATAAGTGTTCTTGTACTTCTTGGGGTAGAACTCCACCTCGTCGTTCATGACCGGATCGAGGGCTATGTCGGCAAAGTGCTGCATCTTGAGGAACCATTGTGTGGAGAGCTTCGGCTCGATGGGCACATTGGTGCGCTCGGAGAAGCCCACCTTGTTGTCATAGTCCTCCACCTTCTCCATGAGTTGCCGTGCTTCGAGGTCGATGGCGATCTGCTTGCGTACGTCCATGCGGTCCTGTCCCACATACATGCCGGCGGCCTCCGAGATGGTTCCGTTGTCGTTGAAGATGTCGATGGTCTCCAGGTGGTGCTTCAAGCCCAGCATGTGGTCGTTGATGTCGTGTGCGGGGGTCACCTTCAGGCAGCCCGTTCCAAACTGGATGTCGACATAGGAATCTTCGATGACCGGGATGCAGCGGCCCACGAGGGGCACGATGACGTGCTTGCCCTTGAGCCACGTGTTCTTCACGTCGTCGGGGTTGATGCACATGGCCGAGTCTCCCATGATGGTCTCGGGGCGTGTGGTGGCCACCACGGCATAGTATCCCTTGCTGTCCTGGTGCATCACGTTGCCCTCGTCGAGACGCTTCACGGAAGCCTGGTCCTCAGGGGCCACATAGTACTTGAGGTAGTAGAGCTTGGAGTGCTCGTCCTTGTAGACCACCTCCTCGTCGGACAGGGCTGTCTGGGCCTTGGGGTCCCAATTGACCATGCGGGCCCCTCGGTAGATGTACCCCTTGCGGTATAGGTCCACGAAGACGTGGATGACACTCTTCGAGCGTGTCTCGTCCATGGTGAAGGCGGTACGGTCCCAGTCACAAGAGCAGCCCAGGTGGCGCAGCTGCTTGAGGATGATGCCTCCGTGCTCATGGGTCCAGTCCCATGCGTGCTCCAGGAATTGCTCACGCGTGAGGTCGGTCTTCTTGATGCCCTGCTCGGCAAGCTTGCCCACCACCTTGGCCTCTGTGGCGATGGAGGCGTGGTCGGTGCCGGGCACCCAGCAGGCGTTCTTCCCCTCCATGCGGGCGCGGCGTACCAGGATGTCCTGTATGGTGTTGTTGAGCATGTGCCCCATGTGCAGCACGCCTGTCACGTTGGGTGGCGGGATGACCACCGTGTAGGGCTCGCGGCCGTCAGGTTTAGAACTGAAGAGCTTGTTGTCAAGCCAGTACTGGTACCATTTTGACTCCACTTCCTTGGGGTCGTACTTACTTGCTAATTCCATGTGATTATCTATCTTTTTATACCTTATTATCTTAATAAACAATGCAAAATTAATACTTTTCCACCTAAAATCATTAACTTTGCACCAAATTATTGGTTTTATGCACACAAGAAAAGAAAAGCTTGAGGCTTTCGGGCGGTTGCTGGACGTGCAGTACCGTCTGAGGAAAGATTGTCCTTGGGACCGGAAGCAGACTTTCGAGAGCCTGCGCCCCTATACCATCGAGGAGGTTTTTGAGTTGGCCGACGCGTTGGCGTGCGGCAACCTGGAGGAGGTGAAGAAGGAGCTTGGCGACGTCATGGAGCACGTCATCTTCTATTCGATGCTGGGCGAGGAGGAAGGCCGTTTTGACGTGGCCGACGTCTGCGACACGCAGAGTGACAAGCTGATGTTCCGCCATGACTTCATCGACTGGGGCCCCGACACCACCATGCCAGGATGCCCGGAGTGGACCGTGTCGAGCTCCGAGCTCGTGATCAACGCCCACGGGCAGGTGGTCTATGCCGACGAGCAGGCTGGCGACGCCACCCATCCCGCCACGGCCTCGCAGGTGGAGAGCACCTGGGAGAAGCGCAAGCAGAAGGAACGGCACGGCAACAAGTCGGTGCTCTCGGGAGTCCCCTCATCGCTGCCCTCCATGATCAAGGCCTACCGCATACAGGACAAGGCGCGCAACGTGGGGTTCGACTGGGAAAAGAAAGAGGACGTGTGGGCCAAGGTGCGCGAGGAGCTGGACGAGTTTGAGGCGGAACTGCGGAAGGAGAACGCGGAAAACTCCACCAAGGAGCTTGGCGACTTCCTGTTTAGTATCATCAACGCCGCCCGACTTTACCATCTCAACCCCGACAACGCTCTGGAGTGCACCAACCAGAAGTTCATCAGCCGTTTTGGCTATGTGGAGCGCAAGGTCAAGGAGACCGGAAAGTCTATGACCGACATGAGCCTCGAGGAGCTTGATGCCTTGTGGGACGAAGCCAAAGCAAAGGAGAACAAATGAGGTGGGGCTTGTGAATGACCACCGTAAAAATATATCGATTATGAGAAAACTGACGATTGCCTTGGCCTTCATGGCCATGATGCCGTGGTGCTTGACGGGCTGCCAAAACAAGGGAGGAAAGGCGAATGGTGAGGACTCGATGCTGGTCGATGCGGGCGACACCGTGGCCGACAGCACGGTCTATGGCGTGTGTGGCGAAGGCACGGCCATGCATACCGTCGAACTGATTAGCGACGCTGGCGACACGGTCACTTACGTCATCGACGAGGACAGCGAGGGCAGGCAGGATGTGCAGGGCGGACTGCTCGTGGGCGACCGCCTGGCCATCATCGACGGCGGTGACCGCGATGGCGACAGGGTGGCCAGGAAGGTCATCAACCTGACCACGCTTCAGGGCAAGTGGACCAGTCTCGACAAGAACTTTGAAATCATGGAGGGCGGTCTCGTCAAGTCGAACGTGAGCGCCGAGGCGCATCCCTGGACGTCGTGGAAGATCCTGAACGGACAGCTGCTGCTCAACCGCGACACCTTCGACATCGACCAGCTGAGCGCTGACTCCCTCTACCTCGAGAACCGTGAGGGAATCTTTGTCTACAAGCGCTCCCGGTGAGCGGCGGCAATCCTCATCAGCCATGGAACCATTCAAGATACATATACTCGGCTGCGGCAGCGCCCTGCCCACATTGAAGCACCATACGTCGTCGCAAGTGGTCGAGATGAGGGGCAAGCTGATGATGGTGGACTGCGGCGAAGGCACACAGGTGCAACTGCGGAGGCTGCACATCAGTTTCACGCGCATCCAGGCGATCTTCATTTCCCATCTGCATGGCGACCATTGCTTCGGTCTGATGGGCCTGGTCTCCACGTTTGGCATGCTGGGGCGGACAAGCCCGCTCCATGTCTATGCGCCGGGCGAGTTCGGGCCGATGCTGCGCTCGCAGATAGAGATGTTCTGCCCGGGACTGGAGTATGAGGTGGTGTTTCATGCCGTCGACACCACCCGGAGCCTGGTGGTGTATGAGGACAAGAGCCTGACGGTGACGACCCTTCCGCTGGAGCACCGCGTCGCCTGCTGCGGATACCTGTTCCGCGAGAAGCCCACCTTGCCCCACATACGGCGCGACATGATAGACTTCTACCACATCCCCGTCTGCCAGATCAACAACATCAAGAACGGGAAGGACTGGGTGACGGCCGACGGGCAGGTCATCTCACATGAGCGGCTGACGGTGGCCGCTGCGAAGCCCCGGTCGTACGCTTATTGCAGTGACACGCGCTACATGCCCACCCTGTGCCGGAAGGTCGAGGGGGTGGACGTGCTCTACCACGAGTCGACCTACGACAGTGCCAACGAGGACCGCGCGCGCCTGTTCTATCACTCCACGGCGCGGCAGGCGGCCCAGGTGGCGCGTGACGCACATGCCGGACGGCTGCTGCTGGGCCATTACAGCTCGCGTTATGACGACGAGACCGTCTTGCTCAAGGAGGCCCGGGCCGTCTTCCCCGATACGGCGTTGGCGCAAGAGGGCATGACAGTCAATGTCTGACAGAAAGTGGCGGTAGGGGGCCGTTTATTGTGAAAGTATAGTTAATTATTCTTAATACCCGTATGAAAGAATCAAGTCATGTGGGCATTTCTATTCGGAATTTCCTATCTTTGCAACAAACTATATAATAGGTGCGTTGGCCGAAGAGAGGCCCAATGTGCTGCAAAGGAATACGCGTATGATTAAAAAGATACTTGTTGCTTCTTTCCTGGTCTTCTTCATGGGCGGATTGCCCCAGATGGCGAAGGCTGCTTCATCCATAGAGATTGTGGACAACGAAACCGAGCAGGTGACGGTTTCCGTCAGCGGCGAAGGTGTGTTGCGTGTGACGGGAGCTGCCGGTCAGACGCTTTATGTTTACAACATCACGGGCGTGAGGGTCTTGAGCGTGAAGGTCGACGGATCCGACAAGAGCTATAACCTCAATCTGTCGAAGGGATGTTATATTGTGAAAGTGGGCAAGACAGTCCGGAAAATTTCCATCAGGTAGAAGTTGACGGGAAGTTTTTCCGGGGCGTATTGCTTGTTCCTTTCCTTTTGTTGTTTTTGTTGGCGGCCAGTTGCGTAGATAAGAGCAGCCCCAACAAAGACTTGCAGCTGAGCGATTACGACGCGCTCAGGGTGGGGTGCTATGTCGTCAACCCCCGCAAGGTCCGCTGTGAGATAGACCGCCTGATGTCGTCAGACCCAGTGCGTTGCCCGGCTGACCGTTTCATCAGGACTTATTATCGGGGTGGTGGCCACTTTGTTTGGGTCACCCGCTTGGGTGTTGACTGTCGCGCCGACAGCCTCTTGGCCCAGCTGCCCAGGGTGCGCGCGATGGGCTTCTCGCCTGAGCGCTTCGGGTCGGTGGAGATAGCGGCCGACTTGCGAAGGGCCAGGAGACTGGATTTTGACAGCGGTGCCAACCAGGCGAGTAAGGTCTTTGCCCGGTTGGAATATTATCTCACCAGGGCTTATCTCCGCTATGTGGCAGGCCAGCGCTTTGGCTTCATTGACCCCAACCAGGTCTACAACCGGCTTGACGTGAAGGACAGCGACTCCTTTCGCGTGACCTACAAGACCCTACTTGACACCAAGGTGGAGCGCCCGCATGAGCGCTTTTACCGACTGGCTTTTCACAAGGTCAGGTGCGATAGCGTCGTGGAGTTCATGGATGAGGTGCAGCCCCGCAACCCGCTCTACTACCGGTTGCAGGCAGGCCTGCACGGTGCCTTGGCTCGCCAGTATGGTCGCCGGCTTGTGCTGGCCAACATGGAGCGGTGCCGGTGGCGCTTGCCCGACGAGCCCTACGAGCATGAGCGCTATGTCCTGGTGAACATCCCCTCGTTTAGCCTGCTGGCCAGGGACAAGGGGCGCACCCTGTCCATGCGCATGGGGTGCGGCAGCCTGAAGAACAAGACCCCCCTTATAGTGAGCCGCATCACGAGGGTGGACGTCAATCCGCAATGGATTGTGCCGCGGAGCATCGTCAAGAGCAGCATTCTTCGCCATGCGGGCAACGCGTCATGGTTTGCGGCCCATCGCTATTTCGTGCGTGAGCGGCAGACTGGGCGTGAGGTGCCGGCGGGGCGCGTGACGCGCGATATGCTGCTCGGCGGCGGTTACCTGGTGGTGCAGGAGGGCGGCGCGGGCAACTCCCTGGGGCGGATTATCTTCCGCTTCGACAATGGCCAGTCGATCTTCCTGCACGACACGCCCCACCGTGGCGTGTTCTCGCAAGACGACCGCGACGTCAGCCACGGCTGCGTGCGGCTGGAGAGACCTTTCGCATTGGCCGAATTTCTGCTGTCAGATGGGCAACAGGAGGTGGTGGATCGTATAGGATATTCTATCCAGGCCGACGTGTCGCCGCTGGGCAAGAACCCTAAGACGCTGACTGCGCATCAGCAGGCGGTGCTTGACACGCTGGACAGAAAGCGGCTGGTGGGGCAGGTGAAGGTGGAACCGAGCGTTCCGATTTTTATCTTGTATTTCACGTTGTATCCTCACGGCGACGGAAACTGGGATAGCTATCGCGACGTTTATGGCTTCGACGCCCCGATTCTTGAGCGAATACGTAACTTCATGTAGAACAAGTCATCATATAGGTGGAAGAATATAGCGAAGATAAAATCATCAGCATGCTGGGGAACCCCCAAACGCAACGGGCTGCTTTCTCCATGGTGGTCAGGACCTACAGCGAATCCCTGTACTGGAAGATTCGCCATATCGTCTTGACGCATGAGGATGCTGATGACGTGCTGCAGAACACCTTCCTCAAGGCATGGTCCAACCTGGCCACCTTCGAGGGCAAGTCGAGGTTGTCCACCTGGCTCTACCGCATAGCCGTCAACGAGGCGCTTGACCTGCTCCGCAAGCAGAAGAACGGGCTGCGCGTGAGCACCGATGAGAAGCCTGCAGTGGCCGCGCAGTTGATGGCCGATGAGTATTTTGACGGCGACGAGACGGCCGCCCAGCTGCAGGAGGCCATCGCCTCACTGCCCGATGTGCAGCGCACGGTCTTCACCCTGCGCTACTACGACGAGATGAAATACTCGGAGATGAGCCATGTGCTCGACACCAGCGAGGGAGCGCTGAAGGCCAGCTACCATTATGCCGTGAAGAAGATTGAGGAGTATTTCCATCGCCGTGAATAAGCTGAGGAATAAGGTGCGGGCCGATAAAAAGTGAATATATTTGAGAATTATTTGAGAAAAGAGCGATACACGTTTAAACCTTTGCGTTCTGGAAACGTCAAACACATAAAAGAGATAATATGGAAAAGGAAGAGAAATATATCGAGGCTACTTTCGG
>ERZ808252.2549-NODE-2549-length-10823-cov-5.330888_pt1 | contig 10823 bp, 10 predicted proteins | sample MGYA00521242_ERZ808252 | MGnify/ENA primary metagenome ERZ808252 (study PRJEB31516, sample SAMN03275581) | gut metagenome | biome: mammalia-associated habitat; material: feces | host: Papio cynocephalus | place: Kenya | collected 2012-08-07 ...
AATGACGAGACTCGTGCCGAGATGTTGGCACGAAGCAAATACCTGTTAATGATGTCGCCTAACAAATGGACCGACACACAAAAGATACGTGCCGCCATCTTATTTCGAGAATACCCAGAGATAGAGAAAGCCTTTGGTCTTTCCCACTCGCTTCGTATGATATTTTCCAAAAGATGCTCCAAAGAGGATGGACAAAAGAGTCTCAAAAAATGGTACAAAGAAGTTGGAGAATATGGTAACAAGGCTTTCAATGATATTGCTGCAGCTATGTATGATAGAGAGGACGAGATACTAAACTATTTCGTCAACCGTTCGACCAAAGCTGCGGCGGAATCTCTCAATGCAAAAATCAAACAATTTAGAGCGCAACTCAGAGGCATCATAGACAGAAAATTCTTCTTGTTTAGACTTACGAGAATCTATGCTTAATCCACACGCTTTTGCAGGTGATCCATGCTTATTCTTTAGAATCCCTCGGGAAGTTTCATTCTTACGGTGTCATCCTCCCAAGTACCATTCTTCTTGGCTAGCGCGATAGCCTTGTATTTCTCTTGGTGTGCCTCCGCTTTCTCGGCAGCCTTCTCGGCGGCTGCCTTTGCCTCGGGATTATCGGCTATCATCTCTGGAGTGAGACGCCAGGTGCCGGCCAAGCGGATGAGGTCCTTGATGACCTCGCCACCACAGATGAGACCGGCTGCGGCTGGCACGAAGGCATTGCTGGCTGGGATGTCACGGCGGTCGGTACACTTGCGCATGTCCTTGTTAGGGCAGATGCAGTGGAAACGGCAACTGATGTTCGGGTCATCGATAGGGCGCAGAGGCTCTTCCTCGCTGTATACTACCTTGAGCTTTCGAATGCCCATCTTGCGTAGCTTCTTGCGAATCACCTTTGCGAGTGGGTCCATCTGGGTCTTGTTGATGTCCACCACCTTGAAGGCTGTGGCATCCATCTTGTTGGCGGCGCCCATGCAGGAGATGATTGGCACCTTTAGGTCGTGGCAGCGCTTGATAAGGTCGAGCTTCGCCTTCACCGTGTCGATGCAGTCAACCACGTAGTCGAACTTCGAGAGGTCGATGACATCGGCAAACTCTGGGAGGTAGAACATCTGGTACTTGTGCACGATGCAGCGACGGTTGATGTCGTGGATGCGCTCCTCGCACACGTCTACCTTGTGCTTGCCCACTGTGCTGAGGGTGGCGAGAACCTGGCGGTTTACGTTAGTGAGACATACGCGGTCATCGTCGATGAGGTCTATTTCGCCCAGGCCGCTTCGCACCAAGGCTTCCACTACATAGCCGCCCACGCCGCCTACGCCAAACACGGCTACTCGGCTGCCCATCAAGGTGTCGATGGCAGGCTTGCCCATCATGAGTTGTGTACGAGAAAACTGATTTTGCATTTTATGTTCTATCCCTTTTTATATATGTATAATGTAATCTTTTTGTTATCGGGGTGCAAAGTTACTGCAAATTGCGATAAAAACAAAATAAATCGCAGCTTATTTTTGATTTTGATGAAAGAATATACACGAAAATGTGAGTAAAATATGCAAACTTTACATATTTATGCCTTAATGTTTGTTAATTAATCAGGATATGGGGGGGGTAAATTTGGCTGTTCAAAATATAAGTGGTAACTTTGCATTGAAAAAAGTATAAGTATAAATGTCTAGTTTCGAATAAGTTAAAAAGCTAAATTCTCGGGTTTAGAACTGGTAGGTTATGACATTCTGGGAATTTACGCCTATTAATTAATTTAAAAGTGGATTGAATGGAAAAAGAGTTTGAAGATTATTGGAGACAACATCAAAAACGATTAATTTTTAATGCTCCGAAAGAATTACGCGAAGAGTACATGGAATCGACGAGACTTGATAGTCCGGTGGATTGGGCTTGTTTTGTGATACCTATTGCTCTAGGAATCATTCTGCAACCTCGCTTGGATTTCAGTAGCGAGATCCTCTCTTGGGGATTGGTTGTATTTATCGTGGTGGTGGTTTTTGTTTTATTGCAGATGCTGAAACCTTATGTGCAGAAGAAGAAATCTACTGTGGAGGTGCTGAAGAGCATCAAGCAATACTATTATGAGAAATACCAAAAAGATGGTCTCGATAAGTTAGAGCCTTGGAAATAATTCCAAGGCTTTTTTTATTTTCCTATGTTTTTTGTTTCCTTATGTATGGCGGCTCTTTCTATACAATCATGAAGTCGCTCATCACATCATCCGAGATATAGAGTCCTTCATGGGTGAGTGACAGTTTGCCTCCTTTTATCTTCATCAGTCCACGGTCGATGTGTACCTGGGCCTCTGTCAGGGTTCGCTGTGCCAGCAACTCGCCGAACTCCTGTCTCAGATGCTCTATGTCGATGCCGTCGCTGGTGCGAAGGGCGGTGGTGATGAGGTCGTTGTATCGGGTGTTGAGGTCGAGCTCTTCCTGCTCGGCTGGTCGCTTGCCCTGCTTGATGCTGTCGATGTATTGGCGAAGGTCGGCGGCATTCCAACTGCGAGTTGAGCGGTTGTAGGAGTGGGCGGCAGCGCCGATGCCGATGTAGGGCACCTCGTGCCAATAGCTGCTATTGTGGCGGGAGCGAAAGCCTGGGTGGGCAAAGTTGCTTATTTCGTAGTGCTCGTAGCCAGCCTGGGTGAGTTCGCTGATGAGGAGGTCGTACATCTGGCGGCTGAGCTCTTCGTCGATTTCCTTTACCTTACCTAGGTCGAGTAGGCGATAGAGGGTGGTTCCTTCCTCATACATCAGACTGTAGGCGGAGATGTGTTCCACGTCTAGCCGGATGGCTTCCTGAAGGTCGCTCTTCCAATCGTCGAGAGTTTCTCCAGGGAATCCAAACATGAGGTCGATGCTGATGTTTTGGATGCCGATGGATCTCAGCCGGTCCACGGTTGTCCTTACCTCCTGGACGTTGTGGCGCCGATGAAGAAAGCGCAGGCGGTCGTCGCTAAAAGTCTGTGCACCCATGCTGATGCGATTCACGGGCAGTTGTCTCAAGCACTTGCAGAATTCTTCTGTCACATCATCGGGGTTGCACTCCATGGTAATCTCCATCCCCTCGAAGATGCTTTCTTCCTTCTTGCTATAGATTTCTTCACTCTTCACTCTTCGTTCTTCATTCTCCCCTCCTATTCCTATGTATTTCTTGATGCCGTCGAATAGGCGGATGGTTTGTTCGCCTGTGAGTTGGCTGGGGGTTCCTCCACCCAGGTATATGGTCTGGATAGACTCGGCTGCGCCCAGCTCGCTGGCGATGGTACGCAAGTGCAGCTCCTCGCAGAGTGCGTCGACGTATTCGTCTCTCAGGCTGAGCGAGGTGGTGCTGTAGAAGCCACAGTAGATGCATCGGCTCTCGCAGAAGGGGATGTGTATGTATAGTCCTGCCATGATATTGTCGTTTTTTAAAAAATTCTCATTTGGTTTAGTCAACTGGGGAATTCCCTATATATAATAAGGTGTAAGCCCCAAAATGAGTCTTAACAAGTTGCAAAATTACTAATATGTTTTAAATTAAAGCATCTTTTTGCCCAAAAAGTTTGCTATTGTGCGATTTTTTCCGTAATTTAGCAAACAATAAGCAGAGAGGCTCGCCTCTTCTGTAGATAAACAACTGACAATTTTAAGTAGAACCCTAAAAATCTATAAGCGTCATGAGAGTATATCAGACTAATGAGATCAAGAACATTGCGCTGCTGGGCAGTGCGGGTAGCGGCAAGACTACACTTGCCGAAAGTATGTTATTCGAAGCAGGCGTCATCAAACGTAGAGGCTCTGTAGAAGCGAAAAATACGGTGAGCGACTACTTCCCGGTAGAGTTGGAATATGGCTACTCGGTGTTCCCTACCGTCTTCCATGTGGAGTGGAACAACAAGAAACTGAATATCATAGACTGTCCGGGTAGCGACGATTTCGTAGGCGGTGCCATCACATCGCTCAATGTTACCGACCAGGCAGTTATCCTCATCAATGGTCAGTATGGTCCGGAGGTGGGCACGCAGAACAATTTCCGTTATACCGAGAAATTGGGCAAGCCTGTCATCTTCCTCATCAACCAGCTTGACTCCGACAAGTGCGACTTCGACAACATCATAGCCACCATGAAGGACATCTATGGTTCTAAGTGTGTGCAGATTCAATATCCTATAGAGACAGGCCCAGGCTTCAATGCTCTCATTGACGTCTTATTGATGAAAAAATATTCTTGGAAGCCAGAGGGTGGTGCTCCTATCATCGAGGATATTCCTGAGGAGGAAATGGAGAAGGCCATGGAACTGCACAAGGTACTCGTGGAGGCTGCCGCCGAAAACGACGAGGGACTGATGGAAAAGTTCTTCGAGAGCGAGAGCTTGACCGAGGATGAGATGCGCGAGGGTATCCGCAAGGGACTCGTCACCCGCAGCATCTTCCCTGTGTTCTGCGTTTGCGCAGGCAAGTCGATGGGCGTTCATCGACTGATGGAGTTCTTGGGCAACGTGGTACCTTTCGTAAGCGAGATGCCTAAGTTGCATAATACCCGTGGCGAGGAAATCACTCCAAATAGCAATGGGCCAGAAAGCATTTACTTCTTCAAGACAGGCATGGAACCTCATATTGGCGAGGTAAGTTACTTCAAGGTGATGAGCGGCTCAGTAAAGAGCGGCGACGACTTGACCAATGCCGACCGTGGCTCGAAGGAACGCATCGGACAGATTTATGCTTGCGCCGGTGCCAACCGTGTGCCTGTGGAGAAACTCAACGCTGGTGACATCGGTTGTACCGTGAAGATGAAAGATGTGAAGACGGGCAATACCCTGAACGACAAGGACACAGAGTGGCGCTTCGACTTCATCAAATATCCAAACCCTAAGTATTCTCGTGCCATCAAGGCTGCGAACGCCCAGGATACGGAGAAACTGATGGCTGCTCTCATCAAGATGCGCCAGGAAGACCCAACGTGGATTGTGGAGCAAAGCAAGGAATTGCGCCAGATTATCGTGCGTGGACAGGGTGAGTTCCATCTCCGCACCTTGAAGTGGAGATTGGAGAACAACGAGAAACTCAATGTTGTCTTTGAGGAGCCTCGCATCCCATATCGTGAGACTATCACCAAGAAGGCTCGTGCTGAGTATCGCCATAAGAAGCAGAGTGGTGGTGCCGGACAGTTTGGTGAGGTTCACCTCATCGTGGAGCCATACGCAGAGGGCATGCCAGACCCAACATCATTCACCTTCAACGGACAGGAGTTCAAGATGAACATCAAGAGCCGCGAGGAGGTAGACCTAGAGTGGGGCGGCAAGTTGGTATTCCTCAACTCTGTGGTTGGTGGAGCCATCGACGCTCGATTCATGCCAGCTATCCTGAAGGGTGTCATGGACTGTATGGAACATGGTCCTCTGACTGGTAGTTATGCTCGCGACGTGCGTGTCATCGTGTACGACGGCAAGATGCACCCAGTGGATAGTAATGAACTCTCATTCATGCTCGCCGCTCGCCATGCCTTCAGCGATGCCTTCAAGCAGGCAGGCCCTAAGATCCTGGAGCCTATCTACGACTTGGAGGTTTACGTGCCAGCCGATTTCATGGGTGATGTGATGAGCGACTTGCAGGGGCGCCGTGCCCTCATCATGGGTATGGACAGCGAGGCAGGCTATCAGAAGCTCAGCGCCAAGATTCCACTCAAGGAACTTGCCAACTATTCCATCTCCCTTAGTTCTCTCACTGGTGGTAGAGCATCGTTCACCACCAAGTTTGCTAGCTATGAACTTGTGCCTAGCGACATTCAGGCTAAGTTGATAGCCGAGCATGAGGCAGAAGTGGCTAAGGAGGCAGAATAGGGGCGGAACAATCATTTACAATTATCTCTCTTATATAAATTAAAATTTTATGTTGATATGACCCACTGGGGAGGTGTACATGTGATATGTATGCCTCCCTGTTTTTTATATGTCTAATTCTACATTTTTATATTCCTCAAGAGATGAACTGTATTTGTATTTGTAACTAAATGTATGAATTTTGGTTAATATAGCCAAATAATCGGCAAATAATTAACTCTTTTGTGTTAACTAATTAAGAAAATTCCTATCTTTGCTCCCATGAAAAAGAAAACGATTTGGACCATAGCCATTATCATGGGCTTTTCGTTCCTTGCGCTGTTGTTTTTGCAGCTCAGTTACATCCAAGAGATGGTAAACATGAAGAAGGAACAGTTTGACGAGTCGGTCAACAGAGCCCTATATCAAGCTTCAAGAAACTTGGAACTTAACGAGACTTTGCGCTATCTCGAAAAAGATGTCAACGAGACCGAGCGCAAAGCTACCCGCAAGGATTCGGTGGGCACACGCAGCGGTCAGCCCGACGGCACGGTGCAGCAGAGTCACCAGTATTCCGTGCAGGGCAAGGACGGCACGGTGTATTCGTCGTTTGAATTGAAGACCATCGCCACCAACCCAGGCAACATGCCAAAGGCGATGATTCTGCGAAGCGACAAAAATTCAATCAGCGAGACCCAAAAGTCTTTGCAGGAAATCGTGAAGAATCGATACGTCTATCAGAAGGCATTGCTCGACGAGGTGGTTTATTCCATCCTTTACTCGGCATCCGACAAGCCGCTGAAGGAACGCATCAATTTCAAGCAGCTCGATCAAGACTTGAAAGCGGAGATGATGAACAACGGCATCAACATCCCTTATCATTTCACGGTGACCACGCAAGATGGACGAGAGGTGTACCGCTGTCCAGACTATAGTGATGAGGGCGAGGAGTATAGCTATTCGCAGGTGCTCTTCCGCAACGACCCACAATCGAAGATGGGCGTCGTGAAAGTACATTTCCCCGACATGAACAGCTACATCTTCTCCAGTGTGCGCTTCATGATACCTAGCATCATCTTTACGCTGGTATTGCTTATCACCTTCATCTTCACCATCGTGGTCATCTTCCGACAGAAGAGATACACTGAAATCAAGAACGATTTCATCAACAATATGACCCATGAGCTGAAGACGCCTATCGCCAGCATCAGTCTGGCAGCCCAAATGCTCAACGACCCATCCGTGTCGAAGAGCGAGCAGATGCAGAAGCACTTGGGCGGTGTGATCAACGACGAGTCGAAACGACTCCGTTTTTTGGTGGAGAAGGTGCTCCAGATGAGTATGTTCGACCGCAAGAAGGCCGTATTCAAGAAGAAGCAGCTCGACCTCAACGAGATGGTGGAGAATATCGCCCACTCATTCTCTCTGCGTGTGGAGCATACCGGAGGCAAGGTCTATACCGACATTGAGGCGGTGGACTCCAGTATCTATGTGGACGAGGTGCATTTCCAAAATGTCATCTTCAACTTGATGGACAACGCCGTGAAATATCGCAAACCGGATGAGCCTCTCAATGTGACGATGAAGACCTGGAACGACGACCAGCATCTCTATCTCTCCATCACCGATACAGGTCTGGGCATGAAAAAGGAAAACTTGAAGAAGATATTCGACAAGTTCTATCGAGTGCATACCGGCAACGTTCACGATGTGAAGGGATTCGGGCTAGGTCTGGCCTATGTAAAGAAAGTCGTAGATCTGCATGATGGCGAAATCAAGGTAGACAGCGAGCTGGGCAAGGGTACCACCTTCACCATCAAGCTGCCTGTGATACACGACTGAGACATTTAACATTAAACATTTATAATATAGAATATTAACAATAAAAAGATAAAGAATATGGAAGAGACAATTAAGATCCTGCTTTGTGAGGACGATGAGAACTTGGGTATGTTGCTTCGCGAGTATTTGCAGGCAAAAGGTTATACCACCGTATTGTGCCCTGATGGCGAGGCTGGCTATAAGGAGTTCAACAAGAACAAGTACGACATAGCAGTGCTCGACGTGATGATGCCAAAGAAGGACGGTTTCACCCTGGCACAGGAAATTCGCCAGACCAATGCCGACCTGCCTATCATCTTCTTGACTGCAAAGACCTTGAAGGAAGATATCCTTGAGGGCTTCAAGATTGGTGCCGACGACTATATCACCAAGCCTTTCTCTATGGAAGAGCTCGTGTTCCGTGTAGAAGCTATCTTGCGCCGTGTACGTGGCAAGAAGACTAAGGAATCTACCATGTACCACATCGGTAAGTTCACCTTCGATACACAGAAACAGTTGCTTACCATCAACGGTCAGCAGACCAAGCTTACCACCAAGGAGAATGAGCTCCTCGGCCTCCTCTGTGCGCATGCCAATGAAATCTTGCAGCGCGACTTCGCCCTCAAGACCATTTGGATTGACGACAACTATTTCAATGCACGTTCAATGGATGTGTATATCACCAAGTTGCGTAAGCACTTGAAAGATGACCCACAGATAGAAATCATCAATATCCATGGCAAGGGCTATAAGCTCATCGTGCCAAACGAGGAATAAAACTCAGAAAACAATAGAATAAGAAAAAGGGGGCATGAGTCTGATATGGAATCATGCCCCTTTCTTGAGTCCAGTATGAAATCATGCCCCTCTCTTGAGTGAGTAGACGAAACCCGCAATGCCTGCCAGGATGAAAAACAACCCTGCGAAAAGCATCAGGTTTCCCTTGATGTTGAATACGAAACTGGCTGCCAGCAGCAGTACACCCAAAACGATGAAAGCCATGCCCATTGAAGGGATGGCACGGAGCGATTGGGTGAATTTTTTGTTCATCTTTACCATATTATTCCTTAATTAACAATTATTTTTGTGCAAAAGTACAAAAAATATTTGGTTATTTCAAATAAAAGTCGTACTTTTGCACCGCAATTCGTGAAAAGGGTGTTTTTGCACACAATTGGAGCGGGTTTGCATAGAGAATTTATTATAAACATATTTAATTATCAAAAGTAGTATGAATCAATACGAAACCGTTTTCATTTTGACTCCCGTTTTGTCTGATGAACAGATGAAGGAAACGGTCGCTAAGTTCGAGAAGGTGCTCACCGACAATGGTGCTGAGATTCTGAACAAAGAGGCTTGGGGTTTGAAGAAGTTGGCTTACAACATCGACAAGAAGACATCAGGCTTCTACAGCTTGATTGAGTTCAAGGCTGAACCTACCGTTGTAGCTAAGCTCGAAACAGCTTATCGCCGCGACGAGAAAGTAATTCGTTACATGACTGTTAAACTTGACAAGTATGCTGCCGCTTACGCAGAGAAGCGTCGTGCAAAGCTTGGTAAAAAAGAGGAGGCTTAATCATGGCAGATCAGAAATCAGAAATCCGTTATTTGACCGCTCCTTCTATCGACACAAAGAAGAAGAAGTATTGCCGTTTCAAGAAGAGCGGTATTAAGTACATCGACTATAAGGACCCAGAGTTCTTGAAGAAGTTCTTGAACGAGCAGGGTAAGATCCTTCCACGTCGTATCACAGGTACATCTTTGAAGTATCAGCGCCGTGTAGCACAGGCTGTTAAGCGTGCTCGCCAGATCGCTTTGCTTCCTTACGTAACCGATTTGATGAAGTAATTTAAGGAGGAGAAGAAGAATGGAAATTATTTTGAAGCAAGATATTATCGGTCTTGGATACAAGAACGATATCGTAAATGTAAAGAGTGGTTATGGTCGTAACTTCCTTATCCCTACAGGTAAGGCTGTTATCGCTTCTCCAGCTGCTAAGAAGCAGTTGGCTGAGGATTTGAAGCAGCAGGCTCACAAGCTTGAGGCTATCAAGGCTGAGGCTGTTAAGAAGGGCGATGCTCTCAATGGCATCGTTCTTACTATCACTGCCAAGGTTAGTGCTACAGGTCAGCTCTACGGTTCTGTTAACGCAGCTACTGTTGCTGAGGAGCTCGCTAAGAAGGGCATCGAGGTAGATCGCAAGATCATCACTATGAAGGATGCTAAGAAGGTAGGCGAGTACGAGGCTACTGTTCACTACCACAAGGAGGTTGAGGTTAAGGTTCCTGTACACGTTGTTGCAGAGAACGCTCCTGTTGCAGCTCCTGCTGCTGAGGAAGCTCCAGTTGATGCTCCTGCTGAGGCAGCAGCCGAGGAAGAGGCTCCTGCAGCTGAGTAATTTTTAGTACGATAATTTTCGCACTGTAAAGCAAATTAACATAAAGATCCCTTTTGCCGCAAGGCATTAGGGATTTTTTTATGTCCTTCTCGAACAATCTAAGGGCAATTTAGAATATATAACTATATTTTTCGTGATTCTCTCCCAAGTCTCGAAAAATATTTGTATCTTTGCACCCAGATTGGAACAATCAAGCAATTAAAACATTGATTATTAACAACAATATTAAAATATAAAAGATAAAATGAAAGCATTTGTTTTCCCTGGTCAGGGTTCACAGTTCGTAGGTATGGGTAAAGACCTTTACGAGAACAACGCATTGGCAAAAGAACTTTTCGATAAGGCCGACGAGATTCTCGGCTTCAAGATTACTGATATTATGTTTGCTGGCACCGACGAGCAGTTGAAGGAAACTAAGGTTACACAGCCTGCCGTATTCCTCCATTCTGTTATCTCTGCCCTCTGCTTGGGCGATGATTTCAAGCCTGCTATGGTGGCTGGTCACTCTCTCGGTGAGTTCTCTGCATTGGTAGCTGCTGGTGCCATCGCTTTCGAGGATGGTGTGAAGCTCGTTGCCGCTCGTGCCAACGCTATGCAGAAGGCTTGCGAGGCTAACCCTGGTACTATGGCTGCCATCATCGGCTTGCCAGACGAGAAGGTGGAGGAAATCTGCGCTGAGGTAAGCACAGAGGGTAACATCGTTATCCCTGCCAATTACAACTGCCCTGGTCAGCTCGTTATCTCTGGTAACACTGATGCCATCCACGCAGCTTGCGAGAAATTGAAGGCTGCTGGCGCTAAGCG
>ERZ808252.2551-NODE-2551-length-10820-cov-2.529122_pt1 | contig 10820 bp, 12 predicted proteins | sample MGYA00521242_ERZ808252 | MGnify/ENA primary metagenome ERZ808252 (study PRJEB31516, sample SAMN03275581) | gut metagenome | biome: mammalia-associated habitat; material: feces | host: Papio cynocephalus | place: Kenya | collected 2012-08-07 ...
TAAAGGTGAGAAGGGTCGGATGATCAGCGATTTGCTGTTCAACAACGCCATGTATATTATCATTGCCATTGCCATTATTTATATTGCCATTCGCGTACCGGCGTTTCTGTCGGTGTCGTCGATTGTCAATATCATCTCTCTGACAGCGGCGAAACTGCCGATTGCCTTGGGTATCGGCGGAGCAATCGTGCTGACCGGAACGGATATTTCCGCCGGACGGTGCGTGGGTCTGACTGCGTGTATCAGCGCATCGCTTCTGCAAATGACCACCTATGCCAACAAGATTTTCCCGAATCTCGGCGTAATGCCGCTGTGGTTGGTGCTGTTGGTTGTGATTGCCGTCGGTGCATTGATCGGATTGGTCAACGGCTTTTTCGTGGCAAAATTCAAACTGCATCCGTTCATCGTGACCCTTTCCACGCAGCTGATCGTTTTCGGTATTGTGCTGATGTATCTGATGATCGGCGGCAATAACGGACAAACGCTTTCCGGTCTGGATCCGTCGTATACGGAATTTGTCCGCGGCACGCTGTTCACGATCGGCGGAGTTGCCGTGCCGAAATATGTACTGTATTCGGCGGTTCTGACGGCGATCATGTGGTTTATCTGGAACAAAACCAAATTCGGTAAAAATATGTTTGCCGTCGGCTCCAATGAAGAAGCGGCAAACGTGTCCGGCGTCAATGTGTTCTGGACGATTGTGCTGGTATTTGTGCTGGCGGGCGCTATGTATGGCATCACCGGTTTCATCGAGGGCGCACGAATCGCTTCCTGCTCGGCAAATACCGGATTGAACTATGAATCCGATGCCATTGCCGCCTGCGTCATCGGCGGTGTGTCTTTTGTCGGCGGTACCGGTAAAATCAGCGGCATCGTCATCGGCGTGTTCCTGCTCCAGATTATTTTCGTCGGACTCAACTTCCTGTCTGTCGATCAGAATATGCTTTATATCATCAAAGGTTTGATCATTCTCATCGCCTGCGCGATCGATATGCGCAAATATCTGGCGCGTAAATAAAAATCGGAGGGATCGGAACTATGGAAGAAAAGGAAACGAACCGCGGAAGCGATAAAGTCCACGGCGGACTGTACGCCAAAGTGAAAATGTCGGTGCGCAGTGCCAATATCCTGGTGGCGGTGCTGTGTGCGGCACTGATTATTACCACGGTGTTTGTCGTCCGCCACGGCGGTTTCACCGTCACTTTTGACACCGACGGAGGATCGGCTGTGGAAAGTGTTCGGCTTAAATATTCCGAAACGATCCCGTCGATTGATTCCCCCGTGAAAGAAGGATACCGTTTTTCGGGATGGTATACGGATCGCAGCTTCACCCGACAGTGGCGGGAAGAGGATCCCGTGGTCGGAAGCATGACGCTGTATGCAAAGTGGGAAAAGTAAATAATTTCAAAAATTCCGGTTTCAGACGTGCTGTTTGAAGCCGGAATTTTTTTCCTGTGCCCCCTCTCTTGCTTTTGAGGATATTGCGTGTTAAAATAGAAGAAAAAAGCGGGAGGAATTTATGAACTATACCGTTTTGGTGGTGGATGACGAATACGAGCTTCGTCGTGCGCTGATAGAAAAGGTCGATTGGGAGAGCGCCGGTTTTGACGTGGCGGGAGAAGCGGAAAACGGCGTGGAAGCGCTGGAACTTGTGGAAACGTTGGAACCCGATCTGATCATCACGGACATCCGGATGCCGATGATTTCGGGATTGGAGCTTTGTCAAAAGGTTCGTCAACTGCGCCCCGCGACGCAGATTGTGATTCTGAGCGGATATGACAGCTTTGAGTATGCCCGAACGGCAATTGATTATAATATTATCAGCTATCTTCTCAAACCGCTGACTTCCTCCGAAATGACGGAAGCGCTGGTGGATATTCACCGCCGCATGGATGAGAAGATCGGAAGCGTTGCCGCTTCGGCGTCGCACGATCTGGAATCCAAATTGAGACGGGCGGAAAAGGAAGAATTTTTGCTTCCGCTCATGCTCGGCAGCAGTGAAGCGCATCCGGATGAAGCACTGCTTCTTTCCCGTGCGAGGGAACTGGGGATTCTGAAAAATGAAGCGGAAGGACACCGCTTCTGTGTGCTGATTTCCAAGTTCAAAGACGCCGACGGAAGGCATTGCACCTCTCATAAACACGCCGAACTGATTGATAACGTGATTTCCAAGTATATGTCCTGTGAGACTTTTGTGGTTTACGGAAGAGCGGTGACCTTGGCAGTCGTTCCCGGCGAGGGAGAGCTTTCCAATCTCATGGAACTTCCGTTGAAGGAAACCGTGCAATCTGCCAAACGCCTTTTGGGACAAACCTGCACCGTCGGTGTAAGCCGTGAATTTCACAAACTGTCCGCTTGCGGCGACGCTTATTTTCAGGCAATTACCGCACGTCGTTATACCTCCGACGGCGCCGGCGAAGTGCGCTTTATTGACGACCAGGAGCATGATGCACAGTTTGAGTTTGACCGTGCCGAAAAAACGGCAATGGGACTGGAGCAGCTGCTCAAAGTGGGGTCTTCGGAGTCACTGAAAAGCTTTGTCAACGGACTGTATGAATCCAACACGCCCGAAAATGTGAACTTGCTTGTCATGCAGATCATCGCCACGGTCTACCGCGTGGTCAACGCCGTGACCGACAAAAACGGAATATTGAAGCTTGCCGCGGACAATCCGATGTTTTCCCGCATGACTTCGTACAGCGATGAAAGCGTCATGAAAAACGAACTGCTGGATTTTTGCACCAGTGCCAAAGCCATTATCGAAAATTCGCAGCGTCGGGAAAGTGAAATTCTCTGTGACCGCGTGGTGCAGATTATCGACGAGAACTACGGAGACGAGGAATTGTCTCTGACAAGCGTGAGCAACACACTTGCCGTCAGTCCGAACTATCTGAGTACCCTGATAAAAAAGACAAAGAAAAAGAATTTTATCACGCTTCTGACCGAACGCCGCATGAAGGCGGCACATGATATGATTCTCTGCTCGGGCATGAAAATGTTGGAAATTTCGGAAAAATGCGGTTACAGCGACCAGCATTATTTCAGCTACTGCTTCAAGAAATTTTACGGTGAATCCCCGAATAAGCTGCGGCAGGCGAGGACGGAAAAACAATGAAAAAGGACAGACAAACTCTCGGTCTTTCTTCTCTTACGATTATATCGATTGTGGTGGCAACCGCATTGACGGTCACGTTTTCCATCGTGATCTTTGCTTCGGTGTACAGTAATGCGCTTTCCGACAATGCGGTCGTGAATGCGGATCAGACAGTGAAGCAGGCGGCAGTGGCAGTGGATAATGCGCTGGATTCCATGCGCTCTCAGCTGGAGGAAATTTCGCGGCTGATCGGCGAAAACGGAGAGGAAACAACGCTGAAATCGTTGATAGATACCTTGGTTAGCGTGCGCAAGGACATTCTGGCAGTAACGGTATACGGGGAAAACGGTGAGATTGTTTTTTGCGCGGGCGGAGAGTATCCCCTAAAAGAAAAAATCTACAAAGATCTTTCGTTCGACAAGGCGCTTTTCGATGCTTCTCCGGAGTTTTCCGTCTCCGCGCCGCACGTGCAGAGCATATTTGAGGGAAATTACCCGTGGGTGGTTACAGTTGCCAAAAGAACCGAAGAAGCCGTGGTCGGAAACGGACGGTATGTGACGGTTGATTTCAGTTTCAACCCTCTTGCCGAATATATCGATCGTGTAGGCGTCGGACAACACGGATATTGTTATATTGCCGATGAATACGGTCATGTGATTTATCATCCGCAGCAGCAGGTGATTTTTTCGGGAATCAAATCCGAAAATGAGACGCTTGTGGCGGGCATCAAACAGGGGACAGAACGAGAAAACGGGAAGATTACCGCCGTATGTCCCACTTCGGATGAACGCTGGAAAATTGTGGGCATCAGCTATACCGACGAACTGGAACGTGAAAGAAGCACACAGATTTTTTTCAGTATTCTTGCCACCGTTTGCTGCTGTGCGGTAGTGGCAGTGCTGGTGCTTCAGGTGTATCAACGGGTGTTCAATACGCCTGTCAGACAGCTTGTGAAGGCAATGAAAATTTTTGAAGACCGTGCGGATTCTTTCGTGTATACGCCGCAGCCGCAGATGGTCACGGAACTCGGCGAGCTCAACGATTCGTTTGCCCATATGGTTCATCGGATTCAGGAACTTGTGGAACAGGTGAGAGCGGAAGAAACTCAACTGCGCAAAACTGAATTGAAAGCCCTTCAGGCACAGATCAATCCGCATTTTTTGTATAATACGCTTGATTCCATTCAGTGGATGTGCGAACGCGGAAAGACCGAACAGGCGGCTGCCATGGTCAGCGCCCTTGCCAAACTGTTCCGCATCAGCATCAGCCGCGGTCATGAACTGATCCCGATCAAGGACGAGGTTCAGCACGCGAAGAGCTATCTGATTATTCAAAGCTATCGCTACCGCAACCAGTTTTCTTATCACTTTGAGGTAGAGGAAGGACTGGAAGATTTCCTTTGCAACAAAATCACGATTCAACCGCTGATTGAAAATGCCATCTATCACGGCATCAACCGAATGGTGGATGAAGGAGAGATTACGGTCTGTGTCAAAACGGCGGAGGACTGTCCGCAGGATATTCTCATCACCGTGGAGGATAACGGAGTGGGAATGACGCAGGAACAGTGCCGGAAAATTTTGGAAAAGGGACGCAGCGATTCCGGCGGAATCGGCGTGAAGAATGTCAACGACCGCCTGAAAATCTATTTCGGAGAAGCCTACGGCATAGAGATACACAGTGAACCCGATGTCGGAACGAAAGTCGTGGTTCGCATCCCGAAGATTGAAAAGGAGGCGGAGGCATGAAAAAAAGAATATTTGCCGCGCTCCTTGCCGTCGGAATGGCGCTTGCCGGATGTTCGTCTACGACGACACAGGGACAAAAATATGTGGCAGTGATTGCCAAATCGGTGAATTCTGATTTTTTCCGTAATATGAAAAACGGTGTGGAATCCGCCGCCACCGAGTATAATGTGCGGGTCACTTTTGAAGGACCGGAAAACGAAGAGGACTATCTTTCGCAAAACGCCCTGATTGCCAATGCGGTGAAAAACGGTGCTGACGCGATTCTTTTGTCGTCCATTGATTATCATAAAACCAACGACGCAGTGAGCGAAGCGGTGAAAAACGGCGTGAAGGTTATCACGGTGGACAGCGGAATTTCCAGCGAGCTGGTCAGTCAGTTCATCGGTACGGACAACCGCGCGGCGGGGAAAACGGCAGGACTTGCCGCCGTGAGCGGGTTTGCTTCCGAAGCGAAAATTTTCATCGGGATTGTCAATTGTACCGAGGAAACCGACAACGGAAAACAGCGGGAGGAAGGCTTTCGCGAAGCCATTGCCTCTGTCCCCAATGCGGAGATTACCGCGATCGCGGTCACGGACAGCAACACCGAAAGCGCCAAAGAAGGCGCCTTGAAGCTGCTGCGCGAGTATTCGCAGATCAATGTGCTGGTCGGATTCAATGAGTGGCTGACGCTCGGGATCGGAGAAGCAATTCGCGAATCCGACGCGGCACAGCGCGTGCGCGGGATTGGTTTTGATACCAATGTTTTGTCGGTTTCAATGCTGGAAACGGGCGAAATGGATGCTTTGGTGGTGCAGAATCCGTTTGCGATCGGCTATCTCGGCGTCATGAACGCCGCTCGCCTGATCGGCGGCGAAACACTGGATTCACCGGAGATTTACACTGAGGTTCTTGTTGTGAACAAAGAAAATATGTTTGACGAGGACGTGCAGAAGCTGTTGTTTCGGTTTCAATGAATATTGACTTTCCTACTTGGTTGGTGTATAATAAGAAGGTCAAAAGGGGGAAGAACCGTGATTTCAACACGTGGGCGTTATGCAATACGAATTCTGACGGATCTTGCCGAACATCGCGGCGAGGGATATATTCCGATGAAAGATGTGGCAAAGCGGCAGGAAATCTCTTTGAAATATATCGAACGAATTTTGCCGGACTTCAAAACCGCAGGACTGATTGACAGTACACACGGCAAAGGCGGGGGATATCGCCTTGCCAAAGATCCTTCCGCGATCACCCTGTGGGAGATTCTGTGTCTTGCCGAAGGCGATATGGCACCGGTTGCCTGTCTCCAGAAAGGCGCGGCGGTTTGTCCGCGCGCGGCAGAGTGTAAGACACTTCCGGTGTGGGAGAAGTATTATGCGCTGACAAAAGACTACTTTTGCGGCATCACACTGGCGGATCTTTGCAATACGCCGATTGAAAATACGTATGTGATATGATAAAAACGACCCCCCGCAATATTGCGGGGGGGGTCGTTTTTTACGGGTCCAGTAAAAATTGCCGCATGGAAGCAAGCAGCTTTTTTTCCCGACGAGAAACCTGAACCTGCGTCATGCCGAGCTCCTGTGCCACCTGCATCTGCGTTTTGTTCTGAAAATAGCGCAGGATGATCAGCTTTCGGTCATTGGCGGGCAAAACGGCGAGCGCCTCTTTCACTGCCAGCAAATCCACGATCCGATCCTCGTGAGAGCTGACGGCGATGTCCATCTGTCCGCTTCCTTCGTCGTCGCTTTCCGTCAGTGAAACCGTCGGCATGGAAGCGCTAATTGCCTGTGCGGCGGTTTCTTCGTCGATGTTCAGGGCGTCGGCGATTTCGGAAACCAACGGTTCTCTCCCTTGCTCCTGCAATACGGTTTCCCGGATGCGCCCGGCTTTCAGAGAAAGCTCTTTCAGATTGCGGCTGACCTTCACCGTGCCTCCGTCGCGGAAAATACGTTTGATTTCGCCGAGAATCACCGGCACGGCGTAGGTGGAAAAACGCACGCCGCGGGAAGAATCAAAACCGTCGGTAGCTTTGATCAGCCCGATACATCCCGCCTGAAAAAGGTCTTCGTATTCCACGCCGCGCCCGCGGAAACGGTTGGCACAGGCGTGTACCAGTCCGAGATTTTTTTCGATCACTTCGCTGCGGTTTGGTAAAACAGTTTCCATACACATCTGCCTTTCTTTCAGAATATGTAATCAACGGGAACTGATTTTTTTCTCCAATACCACCGTCGTTCCTTTTCCCACATGGGAAGAAACCCGCACGTGATCCATAAAAGATTCCATCACGGCAAATCCGAGTCCTGCGCGTTCTTCTCCCGGTGCTGTGGTGTAAAGCGGTTCCATGGCTTTTTTGATGTCCGCAATGCCGCACCCGTTGTCTTTGATGCGAATACGCACGCAGTTTCCTTCCAGAATCTCACAGACCATGGTAATGATCCCCAATGTGTTGCGGTAAGCGTGGACGATGCAGTTGGTCACTGCTTCCGAGACGGCGGTTTTGATGTCCGACAGTTCGTCCACCGTGGGGTCAATTTGCGCCACAAAAGCCGCGGCGGTGCTTCGCAAAAAGGCTTCGTTGGCAGAACGGCTGACCGCTTGGATTTTCACACGATTTAAAACTTCCTTTTTCATCAGATACTCCTTTACATAATGCGGGCAAGCTTGTCCAGCCCGGAAACTTTCATTACTTTTCGGATGTGATCGGACACATGAACGACTTCCACGATGCCGCCGAACGACTGCATGGTCTTGAAACGTCCCATCACCAGTCCGATGCCCGAACTGTCCATAAAGGTGACCCCCGCAAAATCCAGAACAAGTGTCTGCGGATGTACGCGTTCGATTGCGTTGTCGATTTCCTCCCGCATCCCGTGGGCGCTGTGGTGATCAATTTCGCCTTGAATATAGGCGGTTACTTTTTTTTCACTGATTTCAAGAATCACCGGCAAAATCATTCCTCCAAACAAAAAAGAATCCTGTATCTGTCATGATACAGGATTCTTTCTGAAAATTCGATCGCAGTGTGTCGATAGAAAAAATTATTTTCTTATAAAGTCCGCCACCCGTTTGTATAAAACAAAAGTCAGTACCGAGTTGATGCCCGCCTTGCAGAGATTGAAAAGCAGGATAAACGGCATCAGTTGAAGAACCACCGCGCGGTCAACGCTCATAAACAGCGGTGTAATGACCAGGTTGGCAAAAAACATCGCAAAAGTCATGGCGAGCGTTCCCGCCGACAAAGCCAGCACGGCACCTTTTCTGTGATGAAAACGCTTGTAGATCAGCCCGCTGCAAAGGGCAAGCACCCCGGTGGAAATCACGTGCATGATGATGCCGTACCAGCCGCTTTGTGCGCTGACGGTCAGCCCCTGCACCAGGGAAACCGCAAGCGTGAGCGCGATCCCCGCCCAGGGACCGAAAGCAAAGGTTCCGATCAAAACGGAGATGTCGGCAGGGTCATATTCCAGAAACGCCACCGCAGGGAAGAGAGGAAAGTGAACAAAATAGACCAGAATGACAGAAAGCGCACACAACATGGAAAGCTTTGCCATCCGTCGGATTTTTTTGGTGTTGTCCATAAGAAAAGCTCCTTTCAAAAAACAAAAGTCCCCCTGAAATTCAGGGGGACAAACGCACAAAACCCGTTGTTTCTTTCATCCGGACTGTACCGTCGGTTTCGGAATTTCACCGAATCAGTCCCCGAAAAGGGGATTCGCAGACTGTCACTGCCGGTGAGGAATTGCACCTCGCCCTGAAACAATTCTATTATACTCGCTTTCCTCAAAAAGTCAAGATTAAAGATGCATTCCGCCGTCAACCACCAGATCGATTCCGTTGATGTAGCGTCCTTCTTCGGAACAAAGCAGCAGTACGGGGGCGGCACAGTCGGCGGGAGTACCCGCAAATCCCACGGGAATGCCTTCCATGACCTTCTGATGATATACCGGATCGGCAAGTGCGTCGGCGTTGCGCGGGGTGTCGATCACACCGGGCGCCATGTTGTTGACGGTGATGCCGAGAGGCGCCAGCTGTTTGGCAAGGTTTTGCACCATGTTCATCTGCGCGGCTTTGGTGGCGGCGTAGATCATCATGTCTTTGTGTGGCTTGTACTGCTGCACACTGCCGACCGTGACAATCCGCCCCCAGTGCTTTTTCTCCATGGACGGCTCATAAATCTGAATCAGCTCCATAGCGCTTTTGAGGTTGATGCGAACCTGAGTGTCAAATTCTTCGGAGGTGATCTGATTCCATGCGTGGCGGAATTGCATACTGGCATTGAGAACCAAAATGTCAATGTCTCCCGTCTGTGCATAGAGCTTTTCCGCGCAGCCGTCCTGCGTCAGATCGCCGACGACACAGGAAACATTTTTCCCGATGCTTTTCGCTGCCGCTTGCACCTTTTGCAGGTTGCGGGAACCGTGGACAAAAACGTGTGCGCCGTGTTCGGCAAGGCACTTGGCGATTCCCGCGCCGATGCCCTGCGATGAACCGGTGACCAACGCGGTTTTTCCGGTTAAATCAAACATGATGCTTCCTCCTCAGATAATCACGGAAAATTCGTCGAATCCGCCTTTGACCAGGCGAATGTCGCGGACGATTTCGTGTCCGTTGCAGGAAGCCTTGATTTCATAATCGCCGTAGAAGCCCTTGAACCACAAAGAGCCTTCCACTGCTTCCCTTTCAATTTCCGTGTGCCATTCTTTGTTGATCAGGCGGTCAAGTACGCGGTAGGAAGGACGTTCGGAAAAATCATCGCGGATCAATCCGCCCTTGTATTTCTTTTCGCTCCATCCGTTGCCGCTTTCGATGGCGCAGTTTTCGCCGAGGTTCCAGTAAACAATGGAAGAAACGGCGGGATGACTGAACCAGATGCGATAGAGGTTGTAGACTAATTCTTCCTGAACCGCTTCATCGTAGCCGTTGATGGTCAGCTCCGATACGGACAGCGGTTTTCCGAATTCGCCGTAGGCGTCCATGACGCTGTACAGCTGATGCGGGTTGAACAGCGTGTTTGCCATAGCTTTCATGCCGTCGGCATCGGTGAAGATATGGTATTGCAGCCCGATTTCGTCAATGCGGCAGCCTTTGCGAAGCAGACTGTCGATCAATAGATGAAAGGCGGCTTTTCCGCTCGGTGTCGGGCAGGCCCATGCGCCTCCGGTTTCGTTGAGGATCAGATGACTTTCCGCAAAATAGCGCTCTGCTAATTTGAAAACCTCTTCGGTGTAGCTCCCGGGCATCGGTACAAGATTGCGGTAGTGGGAAGAGTGCATATCCACTTCCGACGTCAGTACGGGCAGGGAGGTGACTTCGTTGACGCAGTCAAAACTCTTAATCACGCCGTCATAGCGTTCGCCGATGGCTTTGAGCCGTCGGATCAGATAGTGCTTCACCTGTTCCCAGTCCTTCGGAAGCCATTCCGGCATATGCGTGCCCCAGAAAAGAGGATGTCCTTTGGGCTCTATGCCGTTTTCGCGGCAAAATTCCAGACAAAGCTCCGACGGTGGACGGCGGTCGATGAACACACTGTCTTTTTCAAACCGCATTTGTCCGTTTGCGGGTTCAAAGTCTTTCCAATAAAACGGAATGACCGCCAAATTAAAGAGTTTTTTGAAACGCTCCTCGTACAGCGTATTTTCTTCCTCGGTGGCAAAGCATTGGTATTTGAAGAAATTGCATCCGAATTTGAACGCATGATTTTTTTGTTTGATCGATACTTTTACGTTCGACAGCGGCTTTCCGTCACGATCCATGAATTTCAGTTTTGCAAATCCTTTGCGGTTGGCTTCGATACCCAGCCGAATTTTGTCCTCCATCATTTCGCGCTGGTCGTTCATGCGCGAGAGTACGGCATTGCGGTCTACGGCTGAAAATTCCATATGATGCTCTCCCTTCAGCTCCAGATGCGGTCATTGGAAAATTCGCAGTTGTATTCGTCGGTGGGTTCCCACATTCCGGGGATACCGGGATTGACGTGCTGTGCCAGCAAT
>ERZ808252.2552-NODE-2552-length-10819-cov-7.127834_pt1 | contig 10819 bp, 5 predicted proteins | sample MGYA00521242_ERZ808252 | MGnify/ENA primary metagenome ERZ808252 (study PRJEB31516, sample SAMN03275581) | gut metagenome | biome: mammalia-associated habitat; material: feces | host: Papio cynocephalus | place: Kenya | collected 2012-08-07 ...
GGCTACGTTTTTCAATGGTTCCAACTTCATCGTCGACAAAGCGTCGCTCACCGCCATTGGCTCTCCGGTGATCAGCCGGTGGGCCAACGCCTCGGCAGGACTCGACGCGCTGCTGGATGTGTGGAATTTGGTGCTGGGACTGGCCGTGATGTTCCTTGCCCGTGTGCTCGGCACACTGTATATCATTAACAATGTAGAGGACGATGGTATCCGCTTGCGAGGAAGAAAGCAACTCCTGCCCAATGCCGTTCCCTTCCTTATTCTCTTCCTTACGTTCTTCGTTCGCACATTGCTCAAGGACGGATACGCCGTCGATGAGCAGACGGGGGTGGTCTTTGTTGAGCCGATGAAGTACCTGCACAATTACATGGAGCTTTGGCCGCTTGCCGTGCTCACCCTTATCGGTGTGGCATCGCTGCTTTATGGTGTCGGTCGGACGCTCCTTCGCCCAGCCTACACGAAGGGAATATGGCCCGCAGGCATCGGAGTGGTACTTGTTGTGCTGTGTCTTCTGCTCTGTGCGGGACTCAACGGTACAGCCTTCTACCCCTCCAACGTTGACCTGCAAAGCTCGCTCACCATCCACAACAGTTGCAGCAGCGAGTTTACCCTCCAGACTATGGCCTTTGTCTCCGTCCTCATCCCGTTCGTCTTCGCCTATATCGCCTATGTGTGGCGCGTCATGGACCGCAAGAAATAGTTGCGCACGATAAGCCGCTCCCTCTTATTGAGGCCGATAAGAAGGATATATCAACAAAAAAGAGGATGCTCAATGAGTCATCCTCTTTCTGTATTAACTAACAAAAAACTGCTTGATTAGCATCGCTGCAAGCTCCTCCTCTCTGGGGCTTCTGCGTGAACTTTTCTCCCGAAAAGCCTTTCCGCAGGCAGTTATTAGCCTATCTCAACCTGACGCTGAATCTTCTTCTCTTCCTCTTTATGGACTTTAGGCATGGTGATGGTCAGCACACCGTGCTCCACCTTGGCCGAAATCTCGTCCTTGACAATGTCCTCAGGAAGAGCGTAAGCCTGCTCATAGTTGGAGTAGCTGAACTCCCGGCGCAGATAATGCTCCTTCTTCTCTTCTTTACCTTCTTCCTCTTTATGCTCCAACTTGTTCTCGATGGCTACCACAAGATTGCCGTCTTCGTTGATGCTTACTCTGCAGTATTCCTTCTTCACACCAGGAACAGCCACTTCCATCGTGTAGGATTTAGCGTCCTCCTTCACATTGACGGCCGGTGCTGTGACCTTGGTGGTCGGCGTCCAACTATTGTTGAAGATGTCATCAAACACTGTTGGGAACCAATAATTAGAATTCAAAACTGGTAACATAATAACCTCCTATTTTATTTTCTTTTATTCTACTTTTGCGCTTCGAGCTTCTCGTGGCTTCTTGCAGCCCCTTGGAGCTTTCCGCTTTCACCCTTATCTATTGCAATTGGTGTGCCATTTGTCTTTTAGTGACAGGATGACAGTAAACTGAAGAAAACCAAAATGTTTGCTGACAGAATGACATCGTGCTTCTTCTCTTTCTCCTCATTTACTGCTATCCTCCACCGGTCGGAACTTTAAGAGTCTGATGGACGATAGGATATATTTATTTGCCATGTTTGTTTCTTTTGAAATAATTTATCCAGTATACCAAATCCATCCATCCAAGTTTAGCACGTTGTGTTCTAAAATGTAGAGTCCTCTATAATCAGATGTAAGTACTTTACGATACTGTCGCAAATAATTATATACAACACAGTGTGGGTGGAAAATAAAGTAGATGGGAAGACTTTTTGCTAATTTTGCCACCACATTATAGCTTCGCCATAATTGTCGGACAACTTTGATAGAGAAGAAGTCCCAAGTATACTTTAACATTAAACTATGTCAGAATTATGAAGAAAAAAAGTCATCTGATGAAAGTCATCTTCAGTGCGCTTGCAATGATGCTGGGTGCCCCAACGGGAGGATGGTCGCAGGGTAGCATACCCTGGTACAATCCTTTGGAGACTGGGAAACAGATTGAACGCACGCAGGGACAACGTCAAAACGGCGAAAGTTGTCCCCTGGTTGCACAACAGCGAAGTTTGAAATCTTCTTTGATGCAATTTCCACGCACTAATTTCCTTGCAGGTCGCAACCCCCTACAAGTAGTGACGGCTGCTGCAAAGAAAAGAATATGGGGAAACGTTAGTTATATGCCATCATGGGGAAACAACTACCACATCGGTTATTATTCCTTTGAACCTTCAGACTCTATTACGCTCTACCCATTGTGTGAGACAGAGTTTCCGATTGCCGAGTTTGGGGTACAAATTGCCGACGGGCACATCTATGGTGCTTACATGATGCCGATGGAAGGAAACCAGTACCAACTCTACATCAGCGACTATGATACAGAAACATGGACAGGCACCAGTAAAAAGTACGGTCAAGACCATTATGACCTCGTAGCCACTGAGACAGCGCAAGCCGAAGACGGAACCGTTTATGGTCAATTCTATAATAAGAGCTTGAATAGGCGCGAACTTGGAATTGTTGATTACCGAACCCTCAAACGCACCAAAATTGCCACATCTCTTTATACATACCTTGCCATGGGCATAACGCACGAAGGACAGCTTTATGGTGTGGCTACCAATGGTAATCTCTACAAAATTGACAAGGAGACTGGAGAAGAGGAACTGGTAGGGCCGACAGGTTTTACAAAGGAGCAATTGGTCGATGCCGATGGGTATTACAATCAAACAGGAGAAATAGACCCAGAGACAAATATCTTTTATTGGGCTGCTGTCTTGTTGGATGGAACATGTGGTATATATACCGTAGACTTAACAACGGGAGCTGCAACCTATCTCGGACAATTTGTGGGTACCATGCATGGTATGATTTTCCCTGGTTCAGAGGCTCACAATGATGCACCTGCGGCAGTGGAGAATGCCTCTGCCGATTTCGTGCCGGGTAGTTTGGAAGGCAAGATAAACTTCACCACACCTACAACAACCTATGGTGGAGATCCTTTAGGCGCGTCAGTCATTTACACCATCTATGCTAACGGGGAGCAGGTTGCCACAGGAACTGCTAATACTGGAGAGCAGGTCAGTGCCAATGTCACCCTTCATAATAGTGGAAACTATTTCTTCTCAATAGAACTTAGCAACGGGGCGGGGCGATCACCCAAGACAACCATTAATCAATGGGTAGGGTTTGACGAGCCCAATGTGGCAACAAATGTTCTCGCCATAGCTGATGGACAAAACATATCCCTCACCTGGACAGCACCTACTGAGGGTGTTCACAACGGATTCCTCGGAGCACTCGTCTATGATGTGCTGAGAGTCAACAATGGGACAAAGGACACGACGACTGTCGCTACTAACCTTCAGACAACCAAGCTAACTGATAACATCGCCTCAACGGCTTTGGAAAGTTATACATACGCCATCATAACTCATAACGGAGACATGGTAAGCACAGAGAAGGCGTTTTCAAACAATGTTGTCGTAGGGAATCCCTATGAGCCTACATGGGGAGAGAATTTTGACAACCTCAAAGACTTCCGGTTGTTCACCGTCGTGGATGCCAACGGGGACGGGAAGACTTGGAGTTGGAATAGTGAAATGTTCGCCCGCAGTGACTACAGCGAACAAACAGGTAATGACGACTGGCTCATCACCCCTCCACTACACATGAAGAGCGACCGAAATTATATTCTCAGCTTCAAGGCTAAGAATCGTAGTGCCAACTACAAGAATACGCTTGAGGTAATGTGCGGAAAACGTGCTGACGCACAAAAGCTGACGATGCCAATCATGGAGACAACTGCCCCATCAGGAGAGTGGACAGAGTATAGTTATGAGATAAACCCTGCTGAAAGTGGAGTTTACTACGTCGGTTTCCACGATAACACAGCAAAACCGAACCAGTATGCCATCGATCTTGACGACATTAAGATAACCAAGGGAAGTCTGCCAACCTCCCCAGATTCTGTGAGAAATGTTGCAGTAGTGGCTGCAGAACACGGCACGCTGGAAGCTACCATTTCGTTCCAAGTACCGACAACCACTATCAATGGGGAAACCCTTTCTTATGTGGACAGTGTGCAGATAGAGCGAGATGGCAATCTGATAACCACCTTGGGTCGGATGGATGCCGGCTCGCTGGGAACTTATTTGGACCAGGATGTGCCCACAGATGGATACCATACTTACCTTGTGACCTGCTATCTTGCTGACGAATATGGGCGGGGAGCATCGGCAATGTCATACATTGGGCAAGACGTACCTTGCAGTCCGAAGAATTTGCAGTTGCATGACAATGAATCTACAATACTCACAACGTGGGATTCAATTGCTGAAATTGGTGCTAATAAAGGATATGTCAACCCAAGTCAGACCAATGTCAGCATCTATCAAATTGTTCAAAGTAGCCAGGGAGTCCAAGTAGGTGATCTCATCGGAACGAGTAAGAATGGGGCTACGTCGCTCACCATCAGTTCCAACCCAGAAGTTTCCTCACAAGAGGGGGTACAAGAATTATTCTATGTAGCTGCTGCTGCCAACGGAAAAGCAGGAATGAGCAAATTCGTAGCCTCTACACCGATTGTCATCGGCCCGACGATTTACGCACCATTCAAAGAGACTTTCACTAATGCTGCGTTTGATAACAGATTCGCATATATCGAGGGTAACGACCAACTCAATAGCCGCAGTACACCAGCTACTTGGGATCTGACTGTTGAGCAGTCTTCAGACGATGACAATGGATCTGCACTTTGGGCACCTCATGGTCAGCCAGGCTACTCGCAGTACACCATTGAAAACGGCGACGAATGCGCACTCTGCCTACCCAAGGTGTCCATTGAAGAAATGGAAACCCCTGTACTCTATTTTGACTATTATGCCAAAGCGGGGGAGAAAGCCAAAATAAGAGTGGAGGCAATGAGACCCGACGGGTCGCAGGGCACAATTGGAGTTGTCGATCTTAGCAAAGGTACTGCAGATGGGTGGACACGCAATATGATGCCATTGCAGGACTTCATCAACAATCGCTATATCGTGATTAAATTTGTAGGCGTAAGTGAAGGCGACGATACCTATATCGGACTCGATAACATCAATGTCATTGACCAGCAGAAATATGATTTAAGCGGTCTTAAGTTGAACGTGCCTAAGCAAGTGACAGCCGGGAAAGAAGGGAAGGCTACACTGAAGCTCATCAACCTTGGGTCGGAAGAAGCCAACAACTTCGATATCGTTGTCTACAAAGACGACAAGGAACTGTTCCGCCAGACCATAAACGATTATATCCCAGTACTGGGAGAAAAAGACATTGTCTTGAGTATTCCAACTAAGATAAATGATAAGGGAGACATTACCGTCAAGGCTGTCATTGACTATGATGCTGATGAAAACAAAGAAAATAATAGCCTGACCTCCACCATGACTGTAACAGCGTCGCAATATCCTGCAGTCACGTCGTTATCAGCAGATGCTACGAATGAGGGCAATCAGGTTAACCTTCAGTGGGGTAATCCGGAGATTGCACAGCCAGAAGAAGTCACCGAGAGTTTTGAGACGTACAGTCCCAACAGTACTGATCTTGGAGAATGGACTTCTGTATGCGGTGATGACGGGAAAGCGCAGAATATTGATATCTATGTTAATTATGGGTTGAAGGATACCAACTTTGCCTTTATGACATTCAATCCCAATGCTTCCAGCAAACGCATTAATGTGACTGAAGAAATACCAGGCTTAACACCCTATAATGGCGACCAATTTGCAGCAGCTGTCTATCACTTAGACAAGGCAGAGACAACTACGTTAGATGCTGACAACTGGTTGATCTCGCCACCATTATCTGGTAATGCACAGAACATACAATTTTTTGCGTTCAACTACGCTTATCCAAATTATGTTTATAAGGAGAACTTTGATGTTCTCTATTCGACAACAGACAATGATACAACAAGCTTCAGGCTTATAGAACAGGATGTTGCCGATGGAGGATTTGCATGGAATCAAGGTCCGAACTGGAAAGAATTCAACATTGATCTTCCACAGGGAGCAACTTATTTCGCTATTCACCACAACACCAAACGCGAAGATGGGGCTTACCTATTCGGTATTGATAACGTAACGTTCGAGAAAGGATGTGTAGGCATTTGCGATCAAATTATTGGCTACAATCTTTATAGGGACGGCGAAAAGATAGAGAGCCTCGCAGAAGGGCAGATGGACTACACTGACAAAAATGTCACTGATGGCGAGCACACTTATAATGTTACTGTACTTTTTAAGGATGCAGTTGGAAATGTAAACGAGTCTCCGTTCTCAAACGATGCTGTTGTAATGGTGGCGAATGGTATATATAGCATTGCAGCCGATAGTCACGGACTCTACAATGTATACACGGCTGACGGTAAACTGATAATGTGCAATGCAAAATCGCTACACGGGTTGAAGCCGGGAGTCTACCTCATCAATAACCGCAAGTATATTATCCGATAAGCAGGTTAATACACTTTCTCTTATAAAGACAGATGCCATTCCTTTCCGTATCTCTTTTCGGAAAGAGATGGCATTTGTTTTGTCTGTCTTTGTTTTGTGTACATTAATCTTCTTTTTTCTCAACTTCCTTTTGCAAATTAAAGAGACAAAAATAACAGAGAACACAAATCGAATTCCGTAAGAGGAAGATCTTTTCTTATTTTTTGTTTCTCCATAGCATAGGTGTTTAAAAAAAGTCGTATCTTTGTCTGTGTTTTCTAAATGTATAGATGATCATGGACATGTATTCCCGTTCCCTTCACAAACTATTATTGCTAATTGTCTTGCTGCAGTGTCCTTTCAAGTTGATTGCAAGTGCCGATTACAGTCTGCATGTCCATCGAGTATTTTCACGATTCAATAATGTACAGTTGATTAGAAAAGCAGAGCATTACGAACGAAAAGGTATGATTGACAGCACGTTGCTTTGCTACACGATTATTGCAAATAGGTATAAGCCCGAAAGCAACGACAAGCATAAAATATGGCAGTCGTGTAAAGCAATGGGGCAACTTGGATACCTGTACGGTTACTACAACTACAATTACGAGAAATCTTATTACTACCTGTTGCGAGCTCGCAGGATAGGTGAGCAGTATCACCTGACAGATCTTTTGCCTAACATCTATATGAGTACGGCAATTCTCTCGCAGATTAACAGCCTGTTTGTCAAGGATACTTCTTCAGAGACTACTGCCATGACAATGAACCGAAAAGCGATAGCTGCGGCATGGAAGGCAAAAAACTGGGAAACCTATGTCAACGCAATGCTCAATATGATTAATTTTGCGTACAGCAACCATGCTTTAAGCAAAATCCGTAAAGAAATAGATTGGTTTGTAAGCCATCCCATACCAAAAGAAAAGACTATGTATGCGTTCACGCGGCATCTATGTCTGGCGCTTCTTTCCTCTTCGCACCACGACTATGTGAGAGCCCAGCATGAGCTTGACGCTATGGAAAACATCTGTGCCCACTTTGGAAAAGGACAATATCCGCTCAGTCAACAATGCTTGTTCATGGTATATGCCAACAAAATAGAATTGTTTATGCAGCAAGGCCTTCTTCCTCAAAAGCGTATGGAATGCTTACGCTATGCAACAAAACTTGAGAAGATCGCCCAAAATGCCATGACAAGAGACTATAGGCAATCGGCCTATGAAGTAATTCAACAGCTCTATATGAAATTAGGAGACACTCGGAAGGCAGAACAGTATGAATTGAAAGCCTTGCGTGTCAAGGATACTATCATTGTTGCCAGCAAGCTCTCTGGTATCAAGGAGGCAAAGTTCATGAATGATTTACAGGCGGTACAAAATCACATGAATGAGGTAGAGCGGAAAAGTAAAGAGCTCCATCAGAAGCTCGCCATCTCATGTGGGTTTTCTGTAGTTATCTTAGTACTCTTTATCGGTCTGCAAACTTTATATCTGAAAATCAGGAACAAAAATCGTGTACTATATACAAGTAATCTGGAAGCATTGGAGAATGACAAGGAAAACCGTCAGATTATAGAGCAATATCGTGCGGAGGTGGACTTGTTGCGGAGTCAAGTGCAGAAAGATACCGGTGAGCATAAAAAGTATAAAACCATCAAGTTGAGTGAGGAAAGGCAGCAAAGGATACATGAAGCAGTGAGAGGTGTACTGGAAGACACAACTATCATTTGTTCACAAGATTTTTCTCTCGCTGTACTCTCCGAAAAAGTTGGAGAAAACACGACCTATGTTTCACAAGTAATCAATGAACGGTTTCACAAGAATTTCAGCACGCTGTTAGGCGAATACCGCGTGCGGGAAGCATGCCGGATTTTCAATGACCCTACACAGTCCATGAAGTTCACTATTGAGGCTGTAGGTATAAGCGTAGGCTTTAAGTCACGAACCAGTTTCGTCAACACTTTTAAGAAGAACGTTGGTCTCACACCGTCAGAATACATTAGAATGGGACGTGAATATGGGCGGACGGGCAGCAGCAAAGGTTAGACACGTTCAGAATAATTATAAGTAACATTTGAAAAGGCAAGGAGGAACGACTTCCCTGCCTTTTTTGTTAGCTTTGCAGCCAAAAATAAAGTATTCTATTAAATCAAGACAAGTATGAAAAAGTTTGCATTACTCGTTATGGTCGCACTGATACAGCTTACACAAGCATCGGCACAACGGCCATTTGTTCCTTATGAAAAACCGTTGGCCAGACAAGGTATTATGTCGTGCGCTCCGATGAAAAAAAGTTTGCGTAAGGCAGATCTCAATTACAATCAACGGCTGGTTGGTTATTATGTCACGGACGACTATGACAATGCGCTTGGCCTTGCAGCTTATCCTGGCGAGCAACTCGCTGGAGCCATGCTGGAGCGTGCGGACTTCTCCAACTACATCGGAGCAAAAGTGGTGGGAATGCGGTATGCGCTGGGAAGCGATGCCTCTGCAACTGCTGTACTTGTCTATGCGGGTAATTCTATGAGACAACTTGATCTGAAGGCTTCAAGCGAGCAAGTTACCTCGAACCAAGGGTGGAACACGGTGATGTTTCCAGCGGACAAGTGCTTTGAGATTGCCGACTCAATCAATGCAATGTTGATCGCCTACGGCTTCACCCAGACCACGGACAACTATCCTATCTGTGTTTATTCCAAGGGACCCGCCCGCAACCTGTACGTTTATGCCAACGTTCCAGTGTCAGATGGTGGAAACGGAGAGGGGTGGTACAACATGGGCAGCAAATATGGAGCTGTTTCTATACAGTTGATAGTAGAAAGTGATAAGTTCCCCAAAGACGCCGTAACACCCCAGGATTTTGGAAGTTTCTATACCAGTGTTGAGGGTGAGGTGATTGTACCCGTCACCTTTCTCAATAATGGCGCTAAGCTGGAGAGTATAGACTATATGGTTTCAATAGACGGTGTTGATGGAATGGAGCAGCATCTGTCAATAGACCACCCTTTGGGTGCTGGTGGAGCTATAACGATGGGCATACCCTTCAAAGGCGCACAGTCTGTTGGCACACAGAATGTGCAGCTCAAAGTGACTAAAGTAAACGGGCAACAGAATGAGTCGCAAGACAATTCTGCAAGTGGAACGATGGTAACCTTGTCCAAGGCTCTTCCAAAAAGTGTTGTAGTAGAGACCTACACAGGGACTGGAGAGGGATTTGCCCCGCGAGGAATTGCAGGCATGGAACACCTGCGAGCAATGTATGAAAACCAATGTTTGGCTATCAATATCCATCAAGCCACAACCAACGATATTATGCAGTGTGAGGACTATGCCGATTTGGGATTTACCGAAGTTCCGTCGTCTATCATCAACCGTTCAGGCAAGATTGTCGACAGCTACTACGGGGAAATGTACAGTGGTATAGATGTTGACTTTGGGTATGCGCTGAGTGGCTTGCCGCTCGTAGGAGTAGATGTAACAGGGGAGTGGAGTCAAGACTCTACTTTCATTACGGCTACAGCCAATGTCGAAGCGCTGTCTGATGGCGATTACGACATCTGCTTTGTGCTAACTGCCGATAGCCTGACAGGAACCACATCCCGGTGGAGGCAACATAACTATTACTATCAGTTTGATAAAGATGAAGTGGGCGCTTCTAATGACTCGTTGTTGGCACAGTTCTGCAAAGGAGGTGAATATGGACAGGAAGCCTTCCAATGGACATTCAATGACGTTCTCATCGGAAGCAGTTACCAACAATCTGTCAATCAAGCTACGTTGGGACATATCAACGAGGGGGAGATCGTGAGCAAAAGTTATCAATTAGACATGCCTAAGGCTCGTCAACTACTCAAGGCTATCAAGAAAGAAAAAGTTTCTGTCACGGCCATTGTTATGGATAAAAACGGAAAAGTAGTCAATGCGGCACGACACCACATGACAGCCTACGACCCTACAGGAATCTGTAGTGCGCCTGAAGATAGCCCTGCTTGTGTCAAAGCTATTTATAACTGTGCAGGACAACGTATTGCTGAATCTCAGCATGGTCTTGTCATCGTTCAGTATAGTGACGGAAGAGTAAAAAAGATCATGAGATGAGACTGTAAAAGAGCCTTGAAAGTAAATGCCTCAATATAGCATTCAATAATAAAGAGGAAATATGACAACAAAAAGAGTAACTCAAAAAGTCACTCTTTTTGTTGTCCTTCAATGCTTTGAAAACACCTAAGATTCTCTGCTGCGCAAGTGTTGGGGCAGATCCTCATTGCTATAGGCTTTCAGCAGCTTAGCCGATTTCAATCTGACGCTCGATTTTCTTCTCTTTCTCACAGCATT